>Ga0209713_10000040_pt1 | contig 81479 bp, 68 predicted proteins | sample ArcOceMetagenome_3_FD_187444 | JGI IMG/M metagenome (GOLD analysis project Ga0209713, IMG submission 187444) | Marine eukaryotic phytoplankton communities from Arctic Ocean - Arctic Ocean- Svalbard ARC20M Metagenome (SPAdes) (version 2) | ecosystem: Environmental > Aquatic > Marine > Oceanic...
TTATTAGTAATTATCTGAATAATTCTGGAATTCTAAGCACTTGGGTAGATGTAAGGACACTAATAAAAACAAATTCGGACTACAGGGAAGCTAAAGTAGATTGGGACGCTTCAAAAATGAAGATTAATGAACTGAAAGAGGAATCAATTATAGTAACTCAAGGGTTTATTGGAAGTGATTCGGATAACAAAATGACTACTTTAGGTAGAGAAGGTTCAGATTTTTCGGCAGCTATTTTAGGATACTGTTTGGATGCTGAAAGTGTTACGATTTGGAAAGATGTAGCTGGAGTTTTAAATGCAGATCCAAAATATTACCCAGAGGCTACAAAAATTGATAAAATGAGCTACCGTGAAGCTCTAGAATTAAGTTACTACGGAGCTACAGTTATTCATCCTAAAACGATAAAACCACTAGAAAATAAAGAGATTCCTTTGTACGTGAAATCATTTCTCAATCATGAGGGAGAAGGTACTGTTGTTCAAAAACTAACTACTTTTGATGCTTTATTACCTTCTTATATTTTTATAGAAGATCAAATTTTAGTTTCAATCTCAACCAAAGATTTTTCTTTTATCGCAGAAGATAACATGAGTTTTATTTTTGGAGCTTTGTCTAAAGCTAAACTGAAAGTAAATTTAATTCAAAATTCTGCCTTGAGTTTGTCACTTTGTTTTAAAAATGACGAAAAAAAAGTGGCTCAATTTTTTGATTCAATAAAAGATTCGTTTCTTGCGAGATACAATGAAAATGTTACCTTATTAACTATAAGACATTACTCGGAAGATGTAATTGATAACATGACAAAAGACAAACAAATTTACCTTGAGCAGAAGACTAGAAACACTGCAAGATTTATACTAAAATAAAACATGAATTACCTCTCAATAGAAAATATATCAAAATCATACGGAATAAGAGTATTGTTTGACGAAGTTACCTTTGGAATAGACAAAGGAGATAAAATTGCTCTTGTTGCCAAAAATGGGACAGGAAAGTCTACTTTATTGAAAATTATTTGTGGTATAGAAACTGCTGATACTGGTCAAGTTATAATGAGAAATGATACTACGGTTGGTTTCTTGGATCAAGCAGACTCTTTCGATAAATATTCAACTATAAAGGAATACATTTTTGATTCTCCTAAATTTAAAATTGTTCAAGAATACGAAGAATTAGCTGTGAATGCTCCAGAATCGGACGCTTTTCAGGATGCAATGGAAGAAATGAATCGAATTGGTGGTTGGGATGCTGAGCAACAAGCTCAAAAAATCCTATCAGTTTTAGGTCATCATGATTTTGAAAGAAGTGTAAAAAAAATGTCGGGAGGGGAACACAAAAGATTGGCTTTAGCTAAAGTTTTGTTGAATGATCCAGATGTTTTGGTATTGGATGAACCGACCAATCACTTGGATTTAGATATGATTGAATGGTTGGAAGAATATTTGTCACAAAAGAATTTAACCTTGTTTATGGTTACTCACGACAGGTATTTTTTAGAAAGTATTTGTTCTGATATAATTGAACTGGATGGAGGAGAATGCTACAAATACAAAGGAAATTATTCTTATTATTTGGAGAAAAGAGCGGAACGTTTTGCAAGTGATCAAACTACTATTGATAAGGCTAAAAATCTAATGAAGAAAGAATTGGATTGGCTGAGAAGACAACCAAAAGCTAGAGGAACTAAGCAAAAAGCAAGAGTTGATGCATTTGGAGCAGTAAAAGAAGCGGCAACAAAAAAGATTGATAATTCTAAATTGGAATTAAAAGTACTTTCTACTAGATTGGGTACAAAAATTCTTGAATTTCATAAAGTTTCCAAATCATTTGGAGATAATATAATGCTGGATAAGTTTACTTATAATTTTAAACGTCATGAAAAGATAGGAATTGTAGGGAAAAATGGAGTAGGGAAGACCACTTTTATTAATATGATAATGGATCAACTAGCTCCTGATTCTGGTAAAATTGTAACGGGCGACACGGTAAAGTATGGTTATTACAACCAAAAAGGAATGAAGTTTAAGAAGGGAAAAAAAGTGATAGATATTGTAAAAGATATTGCAGAAGCTATTCCTCTAGAAAAAGGAAAGTCGATTACGGCTGCTCAGCTGTTGGAAAAGTTTTTCTTCCCTAAAGACATGCATTACCAGCAAGTAGAATTACTAAGTGGTGGAGAAAAGAAAAGGTTGTATTTGTTGACAATTTTATTAGAAAATCCTAATTTTTTAATTTTAGATGAGCCAACCAATGATTTGGATATCTATACGATACAGGCTTTAGAGAATTTCTTAGATTTATTTCAAGGTTGTTTAATTGTAATCTCTCACGATAGGTATTTTATTGATAAAGTGTGTGATCATATATTCTATTTTAAAGGAAAAGGGTTGATTAAAGATATTTTGGGTAATTATACAAAATACAGAGAGATGTTGATTCTCGATAATGAGAAACAAAGAGTTGCCAACAGAGAAGAAAAAAGTGACAGAGCTGAGAAATATGAGACTTTGGTAGAAAAAGAAGGAAAGCCAAAGAATAAACCAGCAATAAGTAACAACAAGAGAAAAGAGTTTATGAAACTTGAGTCTCAAATTGCTAAATTGGAAGCAGATAAAAAGAGCATTACAGAAAAAATGTACGATACAAGCCTAGCTCCAGAAGGCTTACAAAAATTATCGGACGATCTTCAAAAAACTAGTGAAACATTAGACGAAAAGTCTTTGGAATGGATGGAGATTGCTGAGATGATGGAAGGGGAGTAAATCAATTTCCGAGTTTTTTTTAGCAATTTTAAGATTTAAGGATTCAATTTAGCTTAGGAAAAGAACTTTTTTACATAAAGTGAGAGGGTGAATAAACACCTACAATCATAAATTAATAATAATCAAACTATTCTCAATTTACTGTTTGACGTTTTCAGAGTCAATCTTTTTCCATATATACTAAACATTAAGTATTTAAATGAAAACTCTTTGTTATTTCTCTATCTTAATATGAGGATGAATATTAGATTTAGACTTTATCACTTTTAGTTTTGTAATACTAGCTATCTTGTCATTTTTTATAATTATTCCAACTGCCATTGCTATAATAAATATCCAAGGAATAAATTGATAAACAAATAATAGAGCTAAAAATACTCCTTGAGCAAAACCTACAATTTTCAAACTATTGATATGTAAACGAGGAAAATTTTTGAATTTGATTAAGCTAAATAGAATAGCAAACAGATACACAAGTAGAAAACTATAAAACCAATATTTAAAAGGGTGAAAAAAATTCCAATGAAAATTAGAAATAGCAATAACGGCTAAGAAATAACACCCAATACTTGCTAATAAATCTAGTTTGTAACCATATTTAGAAGTCACATTAAGTTTTATGAGTATCCATTTATATATAATATCGATCAAGATACTGATTACAAAAATAATTAGAAATAAAGTCTCCTCATTCTCATACATCAACAATATCAAAAGAGGAGGAAACATAAGCAGCCTATATACAGAAAGTATGTTGGATAAGTATTTCATTGGTTGGTTTATTATATCATTCTGAACTTGATTTAAAATCTGTTAGTTAGTTGTTTTTTTTAAGCAAACAGACCCTGAATCTAGTTCAGGGTCTGTCATATTTTTACTGTTTACTTCCCCTTTGCATTAAATCCAAAGGATATTCCAGCTCTAAAACTTTTCTTCTGCATTACAACAAAAGCATTCACAGGGATATTTAAATCTCCACTTTTTATACTGAAACCTGCTCCAAACAAAAAACCTGCAGTTAATTTCACATTTCCACGGCTGTCCATTCTTGTGAACATATCGTTAGGATTTGGAATAGAATCCGTCCATTCGTTACTTCTTTTCCAATCTCCTCCCTCGTAGTATCCTTCGCTTACTTTGGTAAATCCAAAAGTGGGTCCAAATGCAAATTCAATTCCTGATTTATTATCTCTTAATCCGTGTAAAATTGTTAAGGAAGGTAAGAACAAACCTTGTTCAAGACCAGTTATTGTAGGGATAAACTCAAATAATCCTTGCACTCTCCCTTGGTTTAAATATTGTCTTTCAAATTGGTAACCAAATTGAAATAGAGTAGATGAGGCATCAAACCCACCTACAGATTCAGATTCGCTTAATCGACTTCCGTTTTCTCCAAACACATGAACCACTCCCATTCTTACTCCAGAAAGATTTAATCTTTTTACGTTAGGATTGTTCACGGGACTTTCTCTGCTTTCTAGTTTCGTCAAATAATCATCTAATTGTTTGTCCTTATCAAAGAGATACATATCTTGTAATGTTATTAAAATCATGTTTTTAAGTTGCTCTGGAATATTTTTATATTCCCTTGACTTAGATCGAGTTATTTTACCTGTTTTTACATCAAATTCTCTAAAAGAAATAATAACGTTCTCTCTCGTTCTTTCCACATAACCACTTAGCATTTTATCTGTTTTTAATAGTTTTCCTATTTTTTCTAAACACTGAATACTGTAACAAGCGTAAGATAATTTGGACTCAGGTGATTTCTCTGTCTCTTCACTCAAAACATAATTAATATCTTGGTCGTAGCTTATAGTGTAAACATTCAGTTTGTTCATCAAGTGTCTCGTTAGGTTTCCTGCTTGTTCAGAATTTATCAAGCCTTCCCCTTTTACTTGAATATCTAGTACAGTACACGTTTCTTTTATTTCGTTTTGTGCGTAAACAGTAGAATTAAATAATATTACTGTTCCTAGTATTAATTTTTTGATAGTTTTCATTACTTTAGTTTTTGTTTTAATTATGAAACAAAATTGAGAAATCTAGTTCAAGTATAAAAGGTAAAATTGAACAATTACTTACATTTTATTTTGGAATAAAATATTACAAATAACTATTAAATAGAATTTTATTTTAAAATAAACTGACAATAAAAAACAATAAATTGAAGAGTAAAAGACAAGGAAACATAATAAACAGAGGCATAGGAATCTTTGTTTGGCTATTTTTGATTACTAATTTCTTTTATGTTGCCAATGAATTTTATCCTTTGCGGGATGTCTATGAGAAACTATTTCCTATTCATTATAAATCCTACAGTGAGTTTGGAATAAAAATCCCAACCCAATACAAAGTACATGGAATAGATGTTTCTCACCACCAAGGAAGAATAAATTGGGAAATGGTAAACAAAATGAAAGACAAGGATCTTTCCCTTGATTTCGCTTTTATAAAAGCAACAGAAGGCCTTTCACACAAAGACAGGCGTTTTAAGTATAATTGGAAGAATGCAAAATCTCAAAAGATTATAAGAGGAGCTTATCATTATTTCAAACCCAATGTAAAAGCGGTAAAACAAGCCAATCATTTCATAAGAACTGTAACATTACAAAAAGGAGATTTTCCTCCAGTGATTGATATTGAGGAAAAAGGAAATGTGAGCTCGGCTCAATTGATGAAAGGAATAAAGATATTTGCCGATTTAGTCCAAAAATATTACGGAGTAAAACCAATTATTTATACTTATCACGATTTTTACAAACAAAATTTTGACAATACGTTTGATAATTACACACTATGGATTGCCCATTATTATGTAAAATCACCAGACAGTAAAGCTTGGAATTTTTGGCAACATAACGATAAGGGAACAGTTTCTGGAATTAATACTCCCGTAGATTTCAATGTTTTTAATCGAGATTTAGAACAAATGAAGAGAGAATTGATTAAATAAACTCTTAATAAATAAAAGATTCTAATTTAAATCCAAATTTCGTAATTTCGCACCATGATTTTAACCGATACCCACACCCATCTTTACGCGAATCAATTTGATGAGGACCGTGAAGAAATGATAAAGAGATGTTTTGATGATGAAATTACTCGTTTGTTTTTACCTAACATTGATACTACTTCTGTAGATGGAATGATGGAGTTGGTATACCAATATCCAGAAAATTGTTTTCCAATGATAGGAATTCATCCTTGCTCGGTAAACGAGAATTGGAGAAAGGAACTAGATGATTATGTTGAGTTGTTGAAAAAAAATAAGTTCTATGCCATTGGAGAAATAGGGATTGATTTGTACTGGGATAAAACAACTTTAGGAATTCAGCAAGCTGCATTTGAAGCGCAAATAATCTTAGCTAAAGAAAAGAAATTACCTATTGTTATTCATGCTAGAGATAGTTTTGACGAGATTTTCAAAATTGTAGACAAACACAATGATGAAAACTTAACAGGTATTTTTCATTGTTTTACTGGAACAAAAGAACAAGCTCAAAAAATCATAGACTACAAAGGATTTATGATTGGAATAGGAGGGGTGGTTACTTTTAAAAATGCTGGATTAGATAAAGTAGTGAAAGAAATTCCTATGGAACACTTGGTTCTTGAAACTGATTCTCCTTATTTGGCTCCACATCCGTATAGAGGAAAAAGAAATGAATCTTCTTTCTTAAAAGTAATAGCACATAAAATTGCAGAAATTCATGAAGTTTCTTTAGAAGAAGTTGCAAACATTACTACAGAGAACAGTAAAGCAATTTTTGGCATATAAATTGTAAGGTTTGTTACGTTAACAAGTTGTTACAGTTACGAGAATAAAAAATGAATTTTTCGTATATTTGAATCATATAAAATATAAATACATTATGAAAATTATTAACATTACTCTAATTGCTATTCTAGCGTTTGGATTATCAACTAGTTTTACGACTACAAACAAAGAAGCAATCACTGAAAATGTAAACGAATTATCTTGGTTTACAGATTTCCAAAAAGCAGATGCTGAATCAAAAAAGACGGGAAAGCCTATTTTTGGGTTCTTTACAGGAAGTGACTGGTGTGGATGGTGTACTAGATTAAAAGCGAATGTGTTTGCAAAAGATGATTTCAAAAAATGGGCGAAAGAAAGCGTTATTTTATTGGAATTAGATTTTCCAAGAAAAAAACAATTGCCAGCAAATATTAAAGCTCAAAATCAACAATTGGCTCAAGTATTTAAAGTAAGAGGATATCCTACGGTTTGGATATTCAATACAACTAGAAAAGCAGATTCAAAAGAAATAAGCATTAATCAATGGGGAAAGCTTAGTTATCCTAGAACAGAGGCAGGTAAAGAATCTCAAAAGTTTTTGGCTGATGCAGCAAAAATATTTGCAGCTCAGAAAAAGTAAATTTCAATATTATTAAATTTTCTTTAAGACTTTAATCTTTATTTATAATAATTTACTTTTAAGCGATTATGAAATCAAATAAAAATATTTTAGAAGTAGCCCAAGTTTTTTTTAAGCTTGGGCTTATTGCTTTTGGTGGACCCGCGGCTCATGTTTCTATGATGGAGGATGAAATTGTAACCAAAAGAAAATGGATGGATCGTCAACATTTTCTAGATTTGATGGGAGCAACCAACCTTATTCCTGGACCCAATTCTACAGAAATGACAATGCATTGCGGTTATCAAAGGGCAGGAGTTATTGGATTATTTGTAGCAGGTTTTTGTTTTATATTTCCAGCAATTGTTATTACTTGCATTCTTGCATTCCTTTATGTAGAATACGGAACAATGCCACAAGTAGAGCAATTTGTATTTGGAATTAAACCAGCTGTTTTAGCTATTATTGCAGGAGCTGTCCTCAAGTTAGGTAAAAAAGCACTCAAAAGCTGGGAATTAGGAGTTTTAGGAGCGTTTGTAATCGCAGCTAGTCTATCAGGAATAAATGAGGTGTTAGCTTTGTTAGGAGCTGGTATTTTAGGTGCAATCATCTTTTATTCTCAGGAAAAAAAAACAGGAAAGTCTTATAAATCCTTACTTCCTTTTCTCTCTTTAAATTTGACAACAGCTGTAATTGTAAAATCTGCTATTCCTGCAATGAAAGTATTTTGGATATTTCTTAAAGTTGGAGCTGTATTATATGGAAGTGGATATGTGCTTTTCGCATATTTAGAAGACGAATTAGTTTCTGCAGGTTACATGACAATGGCAGAACTGCTAGACGCCATTGCGGTAGGGCAATTTACTCCTGGTCCAGTATTGTCTACGGCAACATTTATTGGGTATCAATTGGCAGGATTTAAGGGGGCTATGGCTGCTTCTGTTGGTATTTTTCTTCCTTCTTTTGTATTTGTATGGATGCTAAATCCTCTGGTTAAAAAAATGAGAAGTTCTAAGTTCCTAGGCTATTTCTTGGATTCGGTAAATATTGCAGCTGTTTCAATTATGCTAGCAGTATTATTTACAATGGGAAAAGAAACGATATTTCCAACTCTTAATGAAGAAATGTTATTCTCTTGGCAAGCATTAGTTATTGCTGCTCTTAGTTTCTTCTTTGTATTTGGTCCAAAGAAACTGAACTCTATGTGGGTTGTAATAGGAGGTGGATTTTTAGGGTATTTATTGAGTTTTGTTTAAGTTGCTTATTAACTTATCAATGAAATAAACTTTGTTTTGAAAGGCTTAGAAAAAAAATCTAAAAGTTCTCTATTAATTTGATAATTGATTAAAATTACCTTTCTATTACATCTTTAACTCTAGGCGTTTTTATTGATTTTAATAAAATATGTACACAAAAAAAACAGATCTATATAGTTTTTCATTTCTATATATCTTTTTATTTAAAATCAAATTTTTATCATAAGTATAATAATGAGTTTCAATATTTCCTATTGCATAGGTTATTTCAGAAGAGGTGTGTAATCCTTCTTTATTATAATTTTTACATTCAGAAATGATTGGGTTTTCAGTGTAGAACCCATTGATAAGAAATACGGGCTCTGTGTTCCTATAACTCTTATAAATTAGATTTCCTTTCTTATTATATTTGTAATTTATTGTAGTAAATGCAGGATTCTCTTTTGTACCCACAGTATCGGTATAAATAAATCTATCCCTTTTTTCACCAAGGTTTTTACGCTTTTTTTGGGTTGTTCTATAATTGTATCTTTTCTCAATTATATTCCCATCTGAATTATAAAAATAATAATTTAATAATCTAGTATCACTAGATTTTGAGGAATGTAAAATTTCGAAATGCTTTATTTCTTTAATATTATTGAAGGGGCTGATTTCATCAAAATTTAATTCTTGAGAAAATGAATTCGCAGTAAATACATTTAAAAAGAAAATCAATACAAAAGCTCTCATAATAAATAGTTGTTTTTTTAATATTATTTGAATTATCTAACGAAGTTGGAATATAAATCAATAGCTGGGAAAAAGTGTGTTTTAGCTTTATATTTCTTCCTGTTTTATGGAAGAAGAGAGGTTTCTGTCTACTTCATTTCTTACTAATTATGTTCTTTTTCAAAGATGACAATTTTTCGTTAATTTTAGCTTCATATTTAGTGAAAATTATTTCAATAGTTTTGATTTTAAATTCTTTGTAATTATTTTTTTAATTAATCTACAGAATCATGTTCTGATTAAACAAAGAATTTATAAATTTAATCAGTAGATAAAAATATCTTTTAAATAAAAAAACCAGAATGTGTGTTTTCTGATATTAGATTAATATTAAAACAGGAGGTATTTCTGAAGTAATTTACTTACTTTTGTTAAACAAAATAGATAAATGCCTAAACAAAAAGACAAAAAGCCGGATCAAGTAGTTTTTAATGAAACAACACAAAGGTATGATGCTGCTATAAAGCAGTATGGGACAAATATTGGTGCTCCAAGTATTTCGACTACTAATGTTAAAACTTGGAAGAACGTTGGAATTTCTAAGGTAAATCACTTGCTAAACACGAAGTTTAGCGCAATACAGAAAGAATACGAGCAATTATTAGAAGAGCACAAATGGAACGATATTATTTATAATACCGAATATAATTTTGAACCTATTGTTGGTCAAATTTATCATTTATACAACAGAGAAGACGGAAGTACTTTTTTAAGTGTAATTGCCCCAGAGACTTTTAAGTATGAATTCATCGGTTCATTTCAGCTTACTTTTGAGCAAGTTTGGAAGAAACTATAACAAGCAATTAAAAATATTTTTCATAATAAAAGCTCCTAAATAATTATTTAGGATATTTTGTTATATTCACTTATTGATTTTAATAATCCCTTACATCTACAATACTTCCGTTTTCAATAGAACTGTCATTCTCAATAACAAGAATTTTTATAGCAACTTCTTCAGGAGAAACTAGTTCATTATTGGCTTTCATTTCTTTAAATCGTAAGACATTGCTAAAGTTTTCTTCAGATGCATTTCGAATTTCCGTTTGCATTCCAGTATCCACAATACCCGGATAAATAGCAATTGTATGTACAGGACTTTTTTTATTTTCTTGCTCTAACCCAATTACACTCGTCATTCTATTTACTGCAGCTTTGGTACTGCAATAAACTGACCAACCATCAATATCACTGTTTGCTGCCCCCGAAGAAATTGTTCTAATCTTACGGTCTATCCCCCAAGATTCAGTTTCTTTTATAAACATAGAATTTAGCAATAATGGCGCAGTATAATTAATATTTACTGAATTAATAATTATTTGATAATCATTATTTTCTAAATGTTTAATTAAGCCTAGACTTCCAGCATTATTAAATAAAGTAATGGAAGTTAGAGAAGAGAATTTAGCCTTATTTAATACCGATTTAAAAACTGCTTGCAAGCTCACCAAATCAGTCAAATCACATTCTATCTGCTCTATTCCATTTAAGTTGGTTGCTTTTGTTCTAGAAAGTGAAATGACAGCATATCCGTTCTTATAAAATTCTTTGGCGATTGCATTTCCAATTCCTTTGCTTGCTCCAGTTATAATTATTAATTTCATTTTTTAATTTATTAATTCTTTATAGTCTTTCAAAATTTTTTTTCAAAAAAAGTTTATTATTTTCAAATTTGTTAATTAAATAAAAGCAAACAGTATTAAATAATTATAGAATAATACTATTTTTACCGTATGAGCGAATTTGTTGTTTCGGCAAGAAAATATAGACCCAATTCTTTTGATTCTGTTGTAGGACAGAATTCAATTACTTCTACCTTAGAAAACGCTATTTCTTCAGGACAAATGGCTCAAGCTTATTTGTTTTGTGGACCAAGAGGGGTTGGAAAAACTTCTTGTGCAAGAATTTTTGCTAAGATAATTAACAAAGATTTTATTGCCGAAGGTGAAGATTTATCTTTTAATGTTTTTGAGCTGGATGCAGCTTCGAATAACTCTGTAGAAGATATTAAAAACATTATGGAGCAGGTTCGTATTCCTCCGCAAATTGGGAAATACAAAATATACATTATTGATGAGGTTCATATGTTGTCTTCACAAGCATTCAATGCTTTTCTTAAGACACTAGAAGAACCGCCACCACATGCAATATTTATTCTTGCAACTACCGAAAAGCATAAAATTATCCCGACTATCTTATCTAGATGTCAGGTTTATAATTTTAATAGAATCCAAATAGAAGACATGGTTGATCATTTGGAGTCAATTGCTAAAAAAGAAGGAATTACCTACGAAAAAGAAGCCTTGTTTGTCATTGCAGAAAAAGCAGACGGAGCACTGAGAGATTCTTTGTCAATTTTTGATCAAATTGTAAATTTTAGTAATAGAAATATTACTTACAAATCAGTAATTGATAATTTAAATGTACTGGATTATAATTATTATTTCAAATTAGTAGATTCTATTAATAAAGCAGATATATCTAGCTGTTTATTAATTTTTTCTGATATTTTAAGTCATGGTTTTGATGGGCATCAATTTATAACAGGACTAGGGAGTCATTTTAGAGATATATTAGTTTCGAAAGATGTTGCAACCATTGAATTATTAGAGGTAAGTGATTCTGTTAAAGAAAAATACATTACACAAAGTAAATCCACTGACATTAGGCTTTTGATAAGAGGGCTTGAAATTATAGCAGATTCGGATGCTAATTATAAGATTAGCAAGAACCATCGACTCCTTGTAGAATTAACTTTAATTAAATTATGCTCACTTTCTCAAGGTGAGCAAAAAAAAAATCCAGTAATTGAAAAAGAGATTGTTCCTGTAATTTCTGCAGTTCAAAAAAGTTATTCTAAACCACAAGACAAATCTCAACCTACTAAATCTGTAACTGCAACCGAAACTAAAGAAGAAGTAAAGAATCAGTCTTTTTCTTCTCCAGTGACTCTTGAACCCTCTATAAATTTAGAAAATCTCGAGCCAATTATAGAAAATGAATTTCCTTTAGTGACTGAAGAATCCGAATTAAAAAAAACAGAAATACCTGTTTACATAACTGAAGAAAAATTGGTAAAGAGTGTTCCAAAAAAGAAAGTCAAATTTTCAGGATTTTCTATCAATCAAACCATAAAAAAGCAAGCAGAAGAGACAGAAGAGGAGGAAAGGAAGGAAAAAGATGCTTTTACTTTCGAAGAATTAATGATTTATTGGAATCAGTTTGCCAAAGATGCAGATAAAAAAAACCGCAAAACTTTGTTTACAGCTTTAACCAAAACTCAACCTGTTTTGAAAGATGACTTCATGATTATTCATACATTGGACAACAAACCATTGTTTGATAATTTTCTTAAGGAAAAACAAGATTTTCTTGATTTTTTAAAAAAGAAATTAAATAATTACTCCATTACTATTCAGTCTAAGTTGGAGAAAAACGAAAGCTCTGAGGTTTTTTTGTATACAGACAAAGAAAAATTCAAGAAATTTGCCGAACAACATCCCGAACTATTATACTTAAAGAAAAAGTTACATCTAGATTTTGAATTTTAATAATTCTCATATAATTAAGAATTGAAAGAATTAATAAAAAGTAACCAAGATTTAAGCTTAGAAGTAGAAGAGTATCATTTTCTATTTTAAAAGAAAAAAATCTAAGGGGAAAAATTAAAGAAGATCAAACCACTGACTTTCTCAAAAAATTAAGCACAAAAAAAAGGTCTATTCAATGAATAGACCTTTTTTTTTATTAAACTAATTACTAGTTTACGTTTTTTGCTAATTCAGAACCAGCTTTAAACTTTACTACATTTTTAGCAGCAATTTGGATTTCTTTTCCAGTTTGTGGGTTTCTTCCAGTTCTTGCAGCTCTGTTAGCTACTGAAAAAGTTCCCCATCCTACTAATGATACTTTATCTCCTTTTTTCAAAGTTCCTGAAGTAGCATCCATAAATCCTTCTAAAGCTCTTTTTGAATCTGCTTTACTTAGTCCTGAGTTAGATGCCATTGCATCAATTAAATCTGTTTTGTTCATTTTCTTCTTTTTTAAATGATTAATATATTTAGTTAACCCCCGTTAACTATAACAAATATATACGATTATTGCTACAAACCAAGCGTAGCAAGGGTTTATGTTAATAAAAGTATAGAAATGTTAATAAAAGTGCACGTTTTGGGGCTTTTTAGTGTTTTTAATGCAATTTTTCTTTAAAATATTAATTAGTAAAGAACTATTAAACTCAATTCATTTTAAAATATAGTTTGTGCAGGGCTTAGGATTTAATTACTTTTATTAAACCACACCATTAACAAATAAACAATGTCCATAACCTTAATAATTATAATAATTACGGTAGCAGTTTCTCTTTATGCTTCAGAGAACTCAGATATAAAAAAAAAATTATTATTTAATCCTTACCAAGTTTTAAATAATAAGCAATATTATAGAGTACTAACTCACGCATTTATTCATGCCGATTTAATGCATTTGGGTATTAATATGTATGTTCTTTACAGTTTTGGTCAATATTTAGAGAGTATGTTTATGCGAATGTTTGGAGAAATAGGATTACTATATTTTATACTTCTATATATAGGAGGAATTATTTTCGCTACTTTACCATCATTAAGAAAACACAAGGACAATCCTCATTATAACTCTTTGGGAGCTTCTGGTGCAGTTTCTGCCGTGTTATTCTCCTTTATTGTATTAAACCCAATGGCTCAACTTGGTTTATTTGCTATTATACCTTTAAATGCAACTTTTTTTGGTGTTTTATATATAGGATACGAAATGTATATGAATAAAAAAGGAAGAACGAATATTGCACATGATGCACATTTATTAGGAGCAGCTTTTGGAATTATTTTCACAATTATTTTAAGTCCTTCCAATGTTATTAGTAACTTTATTCAAGAAATTTCAACAATAATATAAAAAGCAGCACGAAATTGAGTACAGATTTAATTTATAATGGTGAGTTTTTCCCTTCGGATAAACCAATTCTTTCTATCAACAACAGATCCTTTAGGTATGGGGATGGATTATTTGAGAGCATAAGGGTTATAAACGGAGAGGTGTATAATTTTCATGCTCATTTTTCCCGACTTAGTGAGGGAATGAAAGTATTTATGATTGAAATTCCAGAATATTTTACAATCGATTATTTCAATAATCAAATAAAAAGTTTACTTCAACACAATGGAATTCATCATGGAGGTAGAGTAAAATTAACTATTTACAGAAAAGGGGAAGTTGCTTCTTATTTTTCTGAAACCAATGAGCCGGGCTTTATTATTGAAGCAGAGCCTTTTCCTAATAATGATTTTATTCTTAATCCTGAAGGAATAGACATTGATGTTTACCGAAACATGATGAAACCTAATAACAAGTTTTCGTCTTTTAAAACTACAAACGCATTCTTTTATGTTAACGCAATTATAGATGCAAAACAAAAAGGATTAGGCGATAATTTATTAATAAATGAAAGTAATAACATTATTGAATCTACCAATTCCAATTTTTTCATAGTAAGTAATGGAGTGTTATATACACCTCCTTTGGCTTCTGGTTGTGTAGGGGGTACTATGAGGATGAAAATCATAAATCTTGCTCTTGAGAACGGAATAAAGATTTATGAAAGCCCAATTATTGCGGGTCATCTTTTATCGTGTGATGAAATTATTCTAACTAATGCAATTCAAGGAGTGAAGTGGGTGAGGAGTTATAAAACAAAACGTTTCTTTCACAAAACATCTGATAAATTGATAGAGTTATTAAATTACGATACTAAAGCTGTGATTCAGGATTAATTTAATAAAGGATTTGCTGGAAAATTAGAGATGACTCTGTGTCTGTCGCTCATTTTTTCCAAAGTTTTTTTCCAAATATCTTCTTCTTGATAATTCATTAGCGTAGAGTCAGAGATATTTCCTACAAACCAACTATTTCTTATCAATTCCTCTTGTAATTGGCCTTTAGTCCATCCAGAGTATCCCAAAAAGAACCTGATTTCATTGTGGTCGATCAAGTTTATTTTGATTAGATTGGCAATCGCATCAAATTCTTCTCCATTTCCTAAGTATATAGTATCATTCACTTTTATACTGTTAGGAATTAAGTCGGGGCGAGTATGGATGTAATATATACTTTCTGTATCCATTGGTCCACCAATGCTTATTTTGAATTTTGAACAATTAATTTTTTCAAATTGATTCATAAAATCTGCCAATGTTTCATGTATGAAATGATTTAAAACCAACCCAAATCCTCCTTTTTTATTGATTTCACATAAAAAAACTACCGATTTAGAAAAGTAATCGTCATTGATAAATGGATCAGAAATAAGCGCACGGCCTTTTTCTAAACTCAAAGAGTTAAGATTGTTAAATTCAAATAGTTCTTTTATAATTTCCATATTCCTTATGAATATAGTTAAAATAAACTATTTGCTGTAATTAGAGCTGTATTTTTTTGCTTGAATTATAGCAATGAGATCTTTTTCAAGAGATTCTACAGGGGTTTCTATAATTCTATTTACTTCTATACCATTTTGGTATAGAATGAAAGTAGGGACATGATGAATATTCATTCCTTTTTCTAGATTTTTAGGAGATTTTTTATTTTTATCCAAACCTATGGTTTCAATATTGGTTACATTCAAGAAACTCATAATGCTATAAAATCTAGGAACTTCTCTTCGGCTATCGCTACACCATGTACCTAAAAATATTTTTACAGAAAGAGCTTCTATTCTTTCAGGATTATTTTCGAAATCTGCCAAAGTTTCAACATCTACCAAATAGCTACCAACTTCTTTGTTATACCAATTGGCATGTTCACTTTGCTGTATTTGTTGCTGAGTGATTATTCCAATCAAATCATTTGAAAAATTAGATTGGTGTTTCGTAACTGTGAAACAACTCGTTACTGCCAAAAATAAAACGGAACTACTCAAAAAAACTTTCATTGATATTTTTAACATAAGGTTTTTTTGAAATTTCTATTAATATTTTTTTATAATCTTTATTTCCAGTTTCACCAATACACAAAATCTCGTCTTTACCACAACCAATTATTCCTTTAGATGATTTGTAGATAGCAATAGTTTCGTCTATTGCCTTTATTTCATTCAGATTTGCTTTATTGTTTGGAATACAGAATTCATAAGCTAGAGAATTTCCTCTATTTTTTATCAGCCCTTTTTTATCTAATTTAGAAAAAGAAAAATTCATTTTTTCTTCGGCATTTTTTTTAGATTTTGACTTAAATATAGAACAACTCACAAAAAGTGAAATGAGGATTAAGGCAAAGGTTAATTTAATTATTTTCATTTTATGATATTTTAAAATTTAGAATTTATGACAAACTGTGTCTATTAATGCATTATTTTAAATATAAGCTCTTTAAGTAAATCAGATTGAGTAGCTGAAGAATTATTTACTCCTTTCGATTTTAAGTCTGACTCTCTAAGGTAACCAATAATCTTGACTAATTTGGAAGGCGAATAATTTCTTGTAGCGATTTTATAATCCTTCAAAAAATAAGGATTCACACCAGTTTCTCTTGCAAGGATTCCATCATTTCCTTTGTTTTTTGAAAACTGAACTGTTATTACTTTAGAAAAATAAGAAAACAAAAAACCAACAGTTAATACTAAGGGATGAGCTTTTTCATTTTTACTAAAATAGTTGATAATCGTATTGGCTTTCAATACATCTTTCGTTCCAATAGCAGTCTGTAGTTCAAATATGTTATAGTCTTTACTTATTCCAATGTTGTCTTCTATTACAGTCCCGCTTATTTCTACCCCTGGTTTTATTACAACCTTTAGTTTTTCTAATTCTTTTTCTATTTTACCCAAGTCATTTCCCAAATATTCAGAAAGTAACAATGCATTCTTTTGATTAATCATGAATCCGAAACTCTTTACTTTTTCAATAATCCAATCGGGTAATTTCCAGTCTTTTATTTTATCTGCGACTAGAAACACCGAATTTTTTGCAAGTAATTTTCCAACAGCCTTCCGTTTGTCTATTTTCTTGTATTTATAACAAAAAACAAGTAGAGTAGAGGGTTGAGGGTTTTTTATGTAATCCTCAAAATCACCAATATCTTTAGCTAAATGTTGCGCTTCTTTTATTATCACAACTTGTTTTTCGCTCATCATAGGGAATCGCTTACACGTTTCTAGGATAGAGGAAATTTTGGCATCTTTTCCGTAAAAAATAGTTTGATTAAAATCACGCTCATGTTCTGCAAGCACATTGCGTTCAATGTATTCAGATATTTTATCAATAAAATAAGGTTCCTCTCCTGATAAAAAGTAGACAGGTTGGAACTTTTTTTGTTTTAATTCTGATATGATTTTTTCGTAGCTCATTCTCAAACAAAGTTATCAAAAATGAGATATTAATTAAAGTTTTCGTCACAATAAAAAAACTTCTCAAAGTGTTTTGTATTTTTGTGTTATGCTTTCCAAAATAAAAATAAAAAACTACGCGCTTATCAATAAGTTAGAAGTTTCATTTGACAAAGGTTTTTCTTCTATAACTGGAGAAACAGGAGCTGGTAAATCTATTATTTTAGGTGCTTTAGGTTTAACTTTAGGACAAAGAGTAGATACTACTGTACTGAAGGATACAGAATCAAAATGCATTATAGAAACTTGGTTTAATATTAAAAACTTAAATCTGAATTCTTTTTTTAGTGAAAATGAATTGGATTATGAAGATGAAACCATTCTGAGAAGAGAGATTTTACCTTCTGGTAAATCTAGAGCTTTTGTAAATGATACGCCTGTTTCTCTTTTGGTTCTAAAATCACTAAGTGAAAACTTAATAGATGTTCATTCACAACATCAAACTTTATTGTTAAATGATTCGCATTTTCAATTGAAATTAATTGATACAAATGCTAATAATAGTGGTTTATTGACTACTTATTATACTTTTTACAAACAATTTACTTTAGTTAGTAACGAACTAGAAACTTTAAAGAATCAAGAACAAAAGCTAAAATCAGACAGTGATTATTTTCAGTTTCAATACAATGAATTGGAGGTTGTAGGCCTCGAAAATATTGATGAAAATGATTTGCAAGAAGAGTTAGATTTATTGAATAATGCCGAAGAAATAAAATTTAATTTCACTAACACGATAGATTTATTGGACAGTGACAATGGAATTATTTCTAAACTAAAAGAGGTAGAAAATTCATTGATGAAAATTTCATCTACGAGTAATAAAACTAAAGAAATTCAAGAGAGATTATCTTCTATATTAATCGATTTACAAGACGTTCAGAACGAAATTGAGGAAACTGACGAAGAGGTTATTTTTGATCAAGAAAGAATCAATTTATTGACGGAAAAGTTAAACGTTATTAATAATCTACATCAAAAGCACAGCACAAATTCTGTGAGTGAACTGATTGAAATAAAAGAAAAGATTGAGAACAATTTATTGCTTGTAAATAATTTTGAGATTGAAATAGAAAAGTTGGAAGCACAAAAAGTATCAATTCTTAAAGAATTAAATTCGGCTAGTACTTTATTGAGTAAATCAAGAAAGAGTGTAGTTGCATCTATTGAGAAAGAAATGAAAGAAATGTTGAGTGAATTGGCAATGAAAGATGCTGAATTGAAAATTGAAATTACAGAAAAAGACACTTATTCATTTTCTGGAAAAGACCAAGTAAACTTTTTATTTAAAGCAAACAAAGGAGGAAGTTTTAATGCGATACAAAAAGTAGCTTCTGGAGGTGAATTATCTCGTTTGATGCTTTGTATTAAAACCAATTTGGCTTCAAAAAAACAATTACCAACCTTAATTTTTGATGAAATTGACACTGGAGTTTCTGGAGATATTGCCTCTAAAATGGGCGATATGATGAATAAAATAGGAGAAAGTACTCAAGTAATTTCTATTACTCATTTACCACAGATTGCAGGAAAAGGGAATTCTCATTACAAAGTATACAAAGAGGTAGAAGGTGAAACCACGCATACAAAAATGCAGAAATTAACGAACGAAACTAGAATAGTGGAATTGGCGAAAATGTTAAGTGGAGCTTCTGTAACGGATGCTGCTTTGGCAAATGCTAAGACTTTGTTGAACAATTAAATCTGACTAAAAAGTTTTTGTAGCGGTTCTTCATAAATTTTATGTCCACCGTTAAATTCTATAAAATCGGGATGAATGTCTTTTTTATTTAAAGTGGATTCCAATTCTATTATTTTTACTTTAGAATAATATTCGTCCTCATTTCCAAACAAATATTGAAAAGGAATAGTTTTAAAAATATTTTCTTCCAAAACATCCATAGGAAAACTTCCTGACCATAAAATTAAACGCTCACAATCAATTTTATAATTTTTTTGGGAAATCCATCTAGAAATTGTAGAAGAGCCTTGAGAAAAGCCAAAAGCGATAATCTTAACGTTCTTATTCTTTTCTTTTATCATTTCATAAACTTGATTCAGGTAATTAATATAATCCTCAATTTCTGACTCTCTATCGTCTTTTGTCATCCAAGAAGCCACAACTCTTCCGTTCATTCCATTCCAATAAAATTTATTGAGAGCTTCTGGTACAATCACTGTTCTGTGTTCGTTACTTATTCCTTCAAATTTCTTTATAAAAAACTTTCCCAACTGAGCATAACCGTGGCAAGAAATTACTACCTCCTTAGTGTTTTTCGTAATTTCATTAGTTAAATATACTCTAGCTGTTTTACTTGTTTTTATTTTAATTTCATTCATCTTATTGGATGTGTATTATTTTATGTGTTAATGATAGGTTATTTTTTGGTAAATACGAATACAAGGTGTTTATTTGTGTTCTCAAATTAAAAAAAAATCAAGTATGAATATTGATGGTATTATTTCAATCTCTGGAAAACCAGGATTATTTAAAGTGGTTTCTCAAGCAACAAACAGAATTATTATTGAAGACATAGAGACAAACAAGCGTAGGCCTGCTTTTGGAACTAGCAAAGTAATTTCTTTGGCTGATATTACAATATTTGGACATGCAGAAGATTTGAACCTGGGAGAAGTATTTCAAAAGATATACGACAAGGAGGAAGGAAAAGCTTCAAAACCACATAATACGGAATCTCAAGAGTTAAGAGATTATTTTGAAACTGTGTGGGAAGATTATAATGACGAAGAAGTGAAAGATCACGATATTAAGAAAATTTTCCAGTGGTACAATTTATTGATCAAACACAACTTGTTAGTAGTTAAAAGCGAAGAAGAATAAATTACAAAGTTTTTTCTCTAAAGATGAAGTTTTGACCTAGATAGACTTTTCTTACCGTTTCATCTTCTACCAATTCTCTTGGTTTACCTGCTTTTAAGATGTTTCCTTCAAACATTAAATAAGTACGGTCAGTAATAGCAAGAGTTTCTTGAACATTATGATCTGTAATTAAAACTCCAATATTTTTTTGTTTCAGTTTAGATATAATATTTTGAATATCTTCTACTGCAACAGGGTCTACACCAGCAAATGGCTCATCCAGTAATATGAATTTAGGCTCAGATGCTAAAGCTCGAGCAATTTCTACTCTTCTTTTTTGTCCTCCAGAAAGTGATTGTCCCATAGTTTTTTTATGCTCTGTCAATCCAAATTCATCTAGTAACTCTTCCAATCTTTCTTTTCTTACATTCTTATCTTTAATAGATAATTCAAGAATTGCCATGATGTTATTCTCCACTGTTAAATTCCTAAACACAGAAACTTCTTGAGGTAAATAGCCAATTCCCATTTGTGCTCTTTTATACATTGGATAAGAAGTAATGTCCTTGTTATTAAACATAACTGTTCCAAAATTTGGACGAACTAACCCTACAATCATATAAAAGCTAGTTGTTTTTCCGGCTCCGTTAGGTCCCAAAAGACCTACTATTTCCCCTTGGTTTACTTCAAGAGAAATGTCTTTTACAACTTCTTTTCCATTGTATATTTTCTTAAGGTTACTAGCTATTATTTTCATAGAGTTGGATTAAAATTCGAATTGTAGCTTTGCTCTAATTCCAAAACGAAGAACGTTAATATTAGTCGATTTATTGTCAAGGTAAGATAATCGCCACAATGCATCTATTCTTATCACTTTAAATATATTTTCTACTCCTGCACTTACCTCCATATAAGGCTTTCTGGTAAGAGAGGAACTGAAATTCGGTAAATCTAGTACTTGAGAATGCTTGTCGTTTAATCTTCCATAGACAACTTTGGCAGTAACTAACTCCCTCCATTTTAACCTTCTCAACAATGGAATTCTATTCAAAAATAATCCGCCAAAATAATGTGCCATAGAAAGTGAAGCATATTCATCACTCATAAATTCCCCTATGTTCATTGCATTGAAGTCTGTTAATGAATAGCCATATGTTTCGTTACCCTGATGAACGAATAAAAAAGGATAAGGAACTGCTCCCCAAATTTTTCCTGCTTCAATAGAATACTTAAAGTAACCAAGGTATCCAAAAAACAACTTATCTGTTACGTTTAGTTTTACTTTTTGATAGTTGTAATTACTATTAAAGAAACCTTTTACACCAATATCAACATTTAAATTAACTATTGGAGAAGTGGATCCTAAACTTATCCGATTAAATTCGCCTGAAACAAATTTCTCATCTTTTGCAAACCTCATCCCAAATGATACTTGAGTGTTTTGTATACTTTTATAGTTAAATCTAGTAGAATTTGTTGTTTTAGAAAATGAAATAACATTTCCTAAAGCTTCCATGTTATAAGATTCAATAGAAATTGTATTGGCCAATCCCTCAAACCATTCGTGGTAATACTCTACTTTTGCACCTTCAATATTCAGTAATTTATTGTAAGGGTTTCTTCTAAAAAAAGAAGAGATTATAGATTGATTATAGTTGTCAAAGAAATCACGGTCAAATTGTTTTACTTCATTGATGTATTTAATATCCATCATTCTTCTTGGAGACTTTGTTTTGGTAACAAAAAACTTTGTGCCTAATTCATATTTCCAATTCTCGTCAGTAAGTCCATAAGCTGCATGACCTTTGAACATAATCTTTTTACTAAACTTATTACTAGTTTGCAATCCCAGTGAGAATCTATGACCTTCTATCGGATTAAAACTATACAAAGAGGAGTATGGACCAATTTCAATTGGACCAATTATTTTATAACCAGTAACTAAAGTTTGAATTACATCAATATAGGTTTTTATTACAGGTAAATCTTTTATCGTATCTATCATATGATAGATTTTGTTTTCTTTGTCAGATAATTTCACGTGTCTTTTGTCCTGCCAAAATTTATCAGACATTACTTGTGCACTTTCTTTCACAGAGATATTATTCCCATCAGTATAAAATGATTCTTCTTTTGGTTTATTTATTACAAAATCTTTGTAAGAAGTAGTTTTTCTTCCATAAAACCCTTTTTGTTTATCGCTTTCAAGAGGATTTATATCGGCAACAGTTTCGTCTAAAACCATCATCCAAACCTCGTTTTCAACTTGCTCAAAGGTTTGTTTTAGTTTGTAGCTATTAATATAATTAATATTAGCAGATTCAGAGATTTCAGCTTCTATTACTTTTATAGCAAAGGTGGTGTCGTTTATCCACATTTCTCCAGTAAAAGCTAAATCACTTTTCCTTTTTGGGATAAACTTAATTTTGTAACACCAGCTTTTATCAATGAATGCACTATCCGTTAAATAGGTTTTATAATGCAAAAGCATGTTGTTGTTTGTAGGACTTATAAATTGCCTTCCAAATATGTAAATAGTATTGTCATAAATGTTTGAGTTCTGATACATATCACCTAAGTATTGTGAAATGGATTCATTTTCTGGTCCAGAAATTTTGGTAGCTTTTATTATTTCTTTTTTGTGTTTTGGATTTTTGGAATAATAATAATCAGATAAGGATTCAATGATAAAAATCGGTAAATAAGGCTTGTCATCAGTAGAGTCTATCATGTCAAACACAAAATCAAACTTTCTGAATGCCTTTCTATTCATGAATTTTTCATCCAAGTTATTGATATCAAATTCTATTTTATTATAGACTTCATATTCGTAGGCATCTAGCTTAACTCTGTTGTTAATTTTTTTATTTGCAATCATTTGCCTAATAATTGCATGAGCTGGATTTTCATCCTTTTTGGATCCTACAATTTCAAACTCTTTCAGCATCATGTCAGAAGAAATCATCTCAACATTTATTACTTGTGATTTATCTTGCTTTATGTATTTAATATAAGGGTTATAACCTAAGAAGGTAACCAATAGTGTATCAGAAGAATAATAGGATTCTAACCTATATTTCCCATCAATGTCTGTAGTGGTTCCTGTTTTAGTTCCTTTGAATGAAACAGTTGCAAAAGGAACAGTTTCTTTTGTTGTTGCATCAATTACAGTTCCACTCACAATCGTTTTTTGGCCAATTGATAAATTAGCAATCAAAATATACACTGCAATTGAACATAATTTGATTAGACTCATTTTATGGCTTCTTTTTTTATTACTCTTTTACTAATAATAATACTTATTTCATATAAAATAAAGACAGGAACTGCAACTATAACTTGACTTACAAAATCAGGTGGTGTAATAATTGCTGCCAAGACTAAAATTGCAACCAACACATGTTTTCTGTATTTTTTCAATATTTCTGGATTTACTATACCCAATTTACTAAATAAGTAAACAGCAATAGGTAACTGAAATAGTATACTACATCCCAATACAGGATTTATTATGTACTTATAATAAGAAGTTATAGAAGGAATTTTCCCTTCTTTTCCTAAGTTAAAAGGATCATAATTACCAAAAAAATTGATACATAATGGAGAAACCATAAAGTAACCAAAGAAAATACCTAGAAAAAGAAGAATAAACACATAAAGCCCAAATCCCCTAACAGCTTTTATTTCTTGAATTTTTAATCCAGGCTTAATAAATCGCCAAATTTGATAGATAATCCATGGAATAGAAACAATAATTCCTCCTACAATAGAAAACCACATGCTTAATGAAAACTGTTGTCCCAATCCATCTTCTCTTAAGGAAACAGGTATGTCATTACAAAAATCACTTTCCATATTCATGAATTGAGATACGTTACAAAACATTTTATAAGTAGGAAATTCTTTGTATAGCATTGATTTTAAGATCAACTCAGAGAGAGGTTCAAAAAAAATAAAGATTAACACGGCAAATAATAGAACAGGAATTACAGATTGTATAATCCTAATTCTTAATTCAGACAGGTGATCTATGAACGAAGGGGCTTCTTTTTTTTCTTCCATTAAGAACAAAAATAAAACATATTTTGATTTTTTAACTATTAACTTATGAATAGAATAAATTTCATATCTTTTATTTGTTTTTTTTGATATGCCGAATAAGTTATTTTATATTTAGATAACCAAAAAAATGAAAAAGGTATTATGTCTATATCTACCAAGATTGACCTGAAAGAAAGATTAAAATTTTATTTTGGATTTGATAAATTCAAAGGAGAGCAAGAAGAAATAATTAAAAGTGTGTTAGGTAAGAAAGACACCTTTGTAATTATGCCCACAGGAGGAGGAAAATCGATGTGTTATCAACTCCCGGCCTTAATTCAAGGAGGGACAGCAGTCATAGTATCTCCACTTATTGCTTTGATGAAAAATCAAGTGGATGCCATTAGGCAATTCTGCCAAGATGATTCCATTGCACATTTTTTAAACTCATCCCTTAATAAAGGGGATGTGCAAAGAGTAAAAGATGATGTGACTGCAGGAAAAACAAAACTATTATATGTTGCTCCAGAATCTTTAACAAAACAAGAGTATATAGATTTTTTAAGAGAATCGGGTGTGTCTTTTTTCGCAATAGATGAAGCGCATTGTATTTCGGAGTGGGGACACGATTTTAGACCTGAATATAGAAGACTAAAGGAAATAATGTCTGCTATAGCTGATGTTCCTGTAATGGCTTTAACTGCAACTGCTACACCAAAAGTACAGATAGATATTCAGAAAACATTGGGCATGAAAGATGCCAATGTTTTTAAATCTTCTTTTAATAGAGGAAATCTTTACTATGAGGTAAGACCAAAACAAAATGTTGAAAAACAAATTGTACAATATGTAAAACAACACGAAGGTAAATCTGGAATAATATACTGCTTGAGTAGAAAAATGGTAGAGAAATTTGCCGAGTTATTACAAGTAAACGGTATCAAAGCATTGCCTTATCATGCAGGTTTAGATTCCAAAACTAGAGCAAAACATCAAGATATGTTCTTGATGGAAGATGCAGATGTTATAGTTGCAACCATTGCTTTTGGAATGGGAATAGATAAGCCAGATGTGAGGTTTGTAATTCACCATGATATTCCAAAAAGTATAGAGGGTTTTTACCAAGAAACTGGGAGAGCTGGAAGGGATGGAGGAGAGGGAAATTGTATTTCTTTTTATAGTTATAAAGATGTAGAGAAATTAGAGAAGTTCCTACAAGGAAAAGCTGTATCAGAACAAGAAATAGGGAGACAATTGTTAAATGATATAGTTTCATTTTCTGAGACTTCTGTATGTAGAAGAAAATTTATTCTACATTATTTTGGAGAAGATTATGATGTAAAAGCGTGTGATGAAAAGTGTGATAATTGTGCTAATCCTAAAGAGAAATTTGAAGGAAAAGAATTAGTGCAAAAACTATTAAAAACAGTATTAGCTTTAAACCAAAAACACAAATCAAATCACATTGCAGATGTAGTTGCAGGACAATTAAACAATGAAATAACTAATTACAAACACAATCATTTGGAGGTGTTTGGGATCGGGAAAGATAGAGATACAAACTCCTGGAATTCAATAATTAGACAAGCCGTACTTCAAGAGTTTATCCGTAAAGAAGTTGAGTCTTATGGGATAATAAAAGTAACTCAAAAAGGACAAGATTTTTTAAAAAACCCAAAGTCCGTTTCTTTTTTCAAAGAAAGAGATTACAGTGATTTATCTGGACCAATTATACAAGATTCTAAAAACACGGTGGTAGATGAAAACTTATTCGTTTTACTAAAAGAGCTTACAAAACAAGTCTCTAAAGAAAAACAAATCCCACCTTTTGCGATATTCCAACAGCCATCCTTACAAGAAATGTGTTTGTATTATCCATTAACAATGGAGGAACTAAAAAACATCAGTGGAGTAGGTAATGGGAAAGCTAAGAGATTTGGGCAGCCTTTCTTGGATATTATTGCTAAATACGTAAATGAAAATGATATTGAAAGACCTTCAGATTTTGTTGTGAAATCAGTTGCTAATAAATCTGCTCTCAAGATTCATATCATTACTAGTATTGATAAAAAAAGTAATTTAGAAGATATTGCCAGTCAAAACAACATAAAATTTAATGAATTAATCACTGAGATTGAAACCATTGTAAATTCAGGAACTAAAATCAATTTGAATTATTTCATTGATGAAATGTTGGGAGAAGAAGAGCAAGAAGAAATATTTGATTACTTTATGGAGGCAGAATCGGACTCTATAGATGCAGCTTATGAAGAGTTTGAAGAAGAATACGAAGAAGAAGAATTGAGGTTGATGAGAATTAAATTCTTATCGGAAGTAGCTAATTAATAGAAAAAAACAGTTATATATAATAATTCAATGAAGGAAACAGTTGCAGAAAAGAAAATTGTGAAGAAAGAAATCCCTAAAAAAACGCTTTTAAAAGCTTATGAGTTAATGTGCACTGCCATCTCTATGACAGAGTTGTTTGAAGAGAATAAAGCGGTCACAAGTAAATATGTACACGCAACCTCTAGAGGACATGAAGCAATTCAATTAGCAGTTTCTATGCAATTGAAACCTTGCGATTATGTGACTCCTTATTACAGGGATGATTCTATTTTACTTGGAATTGGAATGAAACCGTATGATTTAATGTTGCAATTGTTGGGAAAAAGAGACGATCCATTTTCAGGAGGAAGAACTTATTATTCTCACCCCAGTTTAAAAGATGATGACAAACCAAAAATTCCTCACCAATCTTCAGCAACAGGAATGCAAGCTATTCCTGCAACAGGATTGGCAATGGGAATTCAATATTTAGAAAATCAAAAATTAAATAAAAATGACGACAAAGCGATTGTAGTTTGTTCATTAGGAGATGCTTGTATTACAGAAGGAGAAGTTTCTGAAGCTTTTCATATGGCTGCTTTGAAACAATTGCCAATTATATTTTTGGTGCAAGATAACGAATGGGATATTTCTGCTCATGCGAGTGAAATAAGAACAGGAAATGCCTATGATTATGCTCAAGGTTTCCCTGGATTAGAAGCAATCACTATTGACGGAACCGATTTTATGAATTCGTATTCCGTTTTGGAAGAAACGATAGAAAAAGTAAGAACAGAAAGAAGACCTTTTTTGATTCATGCAGAAGTTCCTTTATTAAATCATCATACTTCTGGAGTGAGAATGGAATGGTATAGAGATGATTTGAAAGAACAGAGAAAAAGAGATCCTTTCCCAAAACTTAAGGCTCAATTAAAAGAAAATGGAATTGGCATTGCAGATTTAATAAATCTAGAAGCAAAAGCAAAGAAAACTGTAGAAGAGGATTACCAATTAGCTTTAAAACAAGAAGAACCAAGACCAGAAGATTTATTTACACATGACTTTGCTCCAACTCCAATAACGGAGGAAAAAGGAGAAAGAGAGCCCAAAGGAAAAGAAGCAACCGTAATGGTAGACAGTGCTTTGTTTGCAGTTCAGGAATTGATGGCAAAACATCCAGAGTGTTTACTTTACGGACAAGATGTAGGAGCAAGGCTTGGTGGAGTATTTAGAGAAGCGGCTACATTGGCACAAAAATTTGGAGACGACAGAGTATTTAATACGCCAATACAAGAAGCATTTATTATAGGAAGTACAGTAGGAATGTCTGCTGCTGGTACAAAACCAATTGTAGAAGTACAATTTGCCGATTACATTTGGCCTGGACTAAATCAATTATTTACAGAAGTAAGCCGATCTTGTTATTTATCGAATGGAAAATGGCCAGTGAGTTCTATTTTAAGAGTTCCAATTGGAGCTTACGGAAGTGGAGGTCCTTACCATTCATCTAGTGTAGAATCTGTTTTAGCAAACATTAGAGGAATAAAAATAGCTTACCCAAGTACAGGAGCTGATTTGAAAGGATTGATGAAAGCAGCTTATTACGATCCAAATCCTTGTGTGATGCTAGAACACAAAGGATTGTATTGGAGTAAAATAAAAGGTACAGAAGGAGCAAAAACAATAGAACCAGATGAAGATTACATTATTCCTTTTGGAAAAGGAAGAGTAGTTCTTGAAGCAGGAAAAAAAGAACTAGAAAGTGGAAACTCAATGGCTATTATTACTTATGGAATGGGGGTTTATTGGGCTACTGAAGCAGCAAAAAAACACAAAGGAAAAGTAGAAATAATTGACCTAAGAACAATTTATCCATTGGATGAAGAATTGGTGATTTCTACAGCTAAAAAACATGGAAAATGTATTGTTGTTACTGAAGAACCCAAAGGAAATGGCTTTTCTCATAGGATAGCTTCATTTATTACAACAAATTGTTTCAAATATTTAGATGCTCCAGTAGAAGTAATTGGTTCAGAAAATATGCCTGCAATTCCATTAAATTCTATCTTAGAGGCGACTATGATTCCTAATGCAAATAAAGTTTCTGAAGCGATAAAATCAATGTTAAGCTATTAACAATACATAGTTAAGAATACATTTCAAAACACTAATCTTCAAGTGATATTACTACTATATTTGAATTATTACTTTATACAATTATGTTAAGAACAATTTTTAAAAAGAAGGTAAATGAAGATAAACTTGCAAACGTGCTTATTAATTCACTTTTGCATGCAATGGAAGTTGGCTTCAAGGATATTTCTGAGTTAATAAATAATGACAGAGATTTTGTCATTCAACCCAATATTAAAGAATCAGATTACGATAGATTTTTGTTAATTCTCTTTGTTGGGAATCTTAAAATAATGGAAAGTAGACTTAATGGCGACCAACCGGATAGGTTAAAAGAATTATTGATAGATAAATTTTCTAATCTTTATGATTTGAAAGTAGTAGAAACAAAACGCCATATTAAAGAATACGCGACTTACATGGGAAGGATTAATTATCCTTCCAAAAATGTATTGTATGCCATGTCAAAAGCAGTTTTTCATAAGTACAATTTAGCCTCTTATCAGGAAGAATATTTTAGAGATTTAAATTCTCCAAACCCTAAGTTCCTAAAACGATTGAATAAAATTGTAGAGAATTTTATTTGGGATTGGGATTACTTTTTATCTAAATACAATTTTGTGAGTTAAATCAAACGAAAGTTAAATTTATCCAAATAATGAACTGTGATTTCATTTCTTTTGTTGAGAATAGAAATTTTTAGTAGTTGTATTACAGAGTATTAAAATAAATTACAGCTCTTTAGCTAATTTTTTTCCCATACTCATGCATCCTTGTAATAAGTAACCGCCAGTGGGAGCATCCCAGTCTAGCATTTCTCCTATTACATAATGATTGGGTAATTCTTTCAACTCAAAATTATCGGTTATAGCATCCAAAGGAATTCCTCCTACTGTTGAGATGGCTTTGTCTATTTCTTCCAATTCTAAAACTTTTATTGGTAAGTTTTTTATGTGTTTGGCTAAGAAATGAGAATCCATAAACTCCTCTTTGTCACAACTTCTCTTTATCAAATCAAACATAGGTTTGGATAACTTCAGTTGCCATATCAAATGCTCACTCCAGGAGTTCTTTTTCTTAGAACTGTGCATCTTTCTTAGTAAAGACTCTATAGATGTAGTTGGTTTTAAATCTATAAAGATTTTAGCATCTCCAAATTCATCTAATTCTTTTCTTATTGCTGGGCTCAAAGCATACACAGCACTTCCTTCTAGTCCTTTTTTTGTAATGATTACATCTCCTTTTTTGGATAAATCACCACAAGAAATTGAAATTCCTTTCAGTGGAAGGCCTTCATTTTGATTAGCAAATTTCTCTTTCCATTTCACTTCCACGCCACAATTGGAGGGAGAAAACGGAATGGTTTTAATTCCTTTTTCTTCAAAGTGGGAAAGCCAAGAACCATCAGATCCAGTAATTTTCCAACTTGCACCTCCCAGTGCAAAGACTACTTTATCGGCTTTAATGATTGTTTCTCCTTCTGGCGTTTCAAATTTCAACCCTTCTTCGGCAAATCCTTGCCAAGTATGGTTGTATTTAATAACAACCTTGTTTGCAGTCAATTTATCTTCAAATGCTTTTAAAACCTGAATAGGTTTAATTGGTTTTACAGGAAAAATACGCTTGCTACTTCCCGCGTAAGTTTCTATTCCTTCCTTTTTTAACCAATCAATAAAATCTTGGTTTGTAAATTCATCCAAACTATTAAAAATAGGAGCAGAGGCAATGTATTTGGATTTCATTTCTTTTATTTCACTGGCGTGAGTTAAGTTAAATCCTCCTTTTCCTGCTACCAAAAACTTACGTCCCAAACCTTTGTTGCGTTCATAAATGGTTACGTCATATTTAGATGTATCTAACTCACAAGCAAATATTAAAGCTGCCGAACCTCCACCAATTATTGCAATACTTTGTTTTCCCATTACTTTTGTTTTTCTTTTCTCAATCGTTCTTCTGCTTCCTCAATCTCAATATCCAGATGATCGGTAAATAAAATTCCGTTCAAATGATCTATTTCATGCTGAAAAATGACAGCTGTAAATGCCTCAATCATTTCTATTTCGTGTGTTCCATCTAGTTTTTCGTATTCCAATAAAATCGCATAAGCTCTATTCTTGGTTGTGTCCATTTTATCTGGAATAGAAAGACACCCTTCTAAACAAAACTGAGTCTTTTTAGAATATTGTTTTATTGTAGGATTAATATAAGTTTCGAAAGGAAAACCCTCTTTGTCATACCTTTGCACTACAATCATGTTTTTAAGAATCCCTACTTGTGGTGCCGCAATTCCTACTCCAGCATGGGCAGGATCTTGTACTGTAGAAAGTAACCTTTGCGACAATAGTTTTGTCGTCTCTAAGTCTTTATTCAGATTAATGCGATTACTTTTCGTTCGCAATAAAATAGAATCTTGCTTATTGGTAATTAAAAAAATACGCATTGGATCATCTGATTTCCCAGTATTGATTAACTCCTTTTGTGAATTTGTATAATTATTATACTCCCAACTGATGTCATTTGCTTTTTTCTGAGTTACACAAGAAAAAACAAGCAGGAGGGAAGTGCAAGAAATTAAGAAAAGTCTCATTGTGGTTTTGTTTGATGCGAAGATAAGGAAAAGTTTGTTCTACACCTTATGTGGGAGTAAAAACGGAATTAAAACAACTTTGTTGAATCCAATTAAAAACAAACGGACTGCACTTTTTCCTGATAAGGAATATTTTAATTTAGGAACAGATAATTCAATTACAATAAACCCTAAAAATAAGATTATCAACAGTAGTGTTGCAAATAATTACAACACAGTTACCTTGGGCTGCTAAAACGATGATGAGGCATAACGTTTTGGCTAAACTGCGTTTTAATGCAGTTTAGGTTTTGTTGTGTGTAGTTTTTAATTAGTTATTGTGAAATTAATTCTCACAGTTTCAACATTGGAACATCCAGTGGACTTACCTCCAGAGCAAGTTTCAATTTCAACAAAGTCCGTTCCAGTATAGTTTTGAAGAGGCTCATATTTATAAACTACACTCCAATTTGTGCTTGAGTCTCTAATCAATTCACTTTTTTGAAAATGTTGCGCTTGAGTCTGTATAGTTGCTCCTTCTTCATCGCCTGAAATCATTAAATCAATTTCATAGTCATCAGAATTATTGATAGTTACGTTTACCTCTCTATCACCATTTTCTTTGTTACAATTCGTAAGTGATAAGATACAAGTTGCTAAAAATAATAATTTCAGAATCTTCTTCATATGTTTTGATTTTAGATTTTAAGTTTGACAATGCATTTTCTTAATCGATATTACACACAACAACCGTATATAGTTACCAGTGCACTATATATCGCTATTTGGCAGGATATAGTTAACTCTTGATAAGTTCGATTATTTTAGTTAATTGGTTTGTTAATAATCAAATATAACTATATTCTTGTTGTTTTTTACTTTTTTTGGCTAATAAAGAAGGTCTAATACTAAAATCTTTTCTTCATACACCAATTCTTCAATTCCTTGTCTCACAATGCTTAGGTTGTCATTGTTTCCCATTGGTGATCCTCTAGGACGATTACCCCTTTTGGAATCTAATATTTCTTCTTATTATTTAAACAGGAGGGAGGTAAGTTGTGTTTGCAGACTAAATGCAGACTAAAAAGAAAACCGTTTGCCATCAATAAATTGATAACAAACGGTTTAATTATTTAAGTGGTGGAGTCGGGGAGAATCGAACTCCCGTCCAAACAAGGAACAAGCGAGCTTTCTTCATGTTTATCTTACAATTAATTTTCGATATGTAGCTGACCATAAGCAATCCACTACAGACTTATTCTTTTTAAATTCGCACAAGAATCAAGACTTTTCTTGTGCTAGTCTAACAAACTGATACCCATTGTAATGAACAGTTAAACAGGAATTCATTACTGGGTAGTTAGTCGGTCCACTATTGTGGAGCGATTAAGATAATTGAACGTGGTTCAGATTATGCAGCTAACGCGTAGTTGTTTTCACCAATTAAATGGTTGTAAATATTTTGATTTAAGGAGCTAACATTCAATACTCCACATGCTTACAAGGTTGATTCATCTTGCTGTCAAATCCAGGCGACCCCAAAGAACTGTTACAAAATTAAGCAATTGATACTTAATAAGTGATAATATACTAGGAAAATATAAATTAGGAGTAAAAAGAGTAGCTTAAAAAGGGATAATATTATATATAAAATTGAATAAAAAAAGAGGACTAGAAATCTAAAGTAATTAATGTAAATTAATTTGATTTAAAACCCCAATATAATCCATACAAAATTATGGAAGAGGTGATAGTTCCTTTAATTATGAAAAACAAGATGGCTGCCCATCCTAGTTTCTTCCAGTTTTTTTTACCAATTTTTAAATTCAACTTAAATAATTTAAGATTTGCTATGAATTGAACACAAGTTGTGTAATTTTGATGCACAAATTTATTACAACCTAGTTCCTAAACCTATGATTTAGGTCATATTAATCAAAATCTATTCTTACATGTCATTTATAACAGAGTTTTTTAAAAATAAATCAGAAGTTGGAGCAGTAGCACCCAGTTCAAAGTTTTTAGGAAAGAAAATGTACGGAGGAATTAACTTTTCTAAAGTAAAATGTATCGTAGAATTTGGACCTGGAACAGGAGTTTTTACTAAAGAGATAATTAAAAGAATGAATCCGGATGCTTGTATGCTTGTGTTTGAAACAAACCCAAGTTTTTACATCAAATTAAAGCAAGAAATAGTGGATCCTAGAGTAGTAATACTTAACGAAAGTGCAGAAAAAATAGGGGAGTACCTTGCCTTAGAAAACCAAGAGAAAGCAGATTTTATCATTTCCTCTTTGCCACTTACTGTTTTCCCTAAAGAATTGAAAGAAAGCATCCTAAAAAGTGCTGTAGAGAATTTAAGTAAGAACGGACAATACATTCAGTTTCAATATTCTTTGAATGCGCACAAGCTTTTAAAAGAAAAATTCAATTCTGTAAAATTAGCTTTTTCTTTAATCAACATGCCGCCAGCATTTGTGTACAAGTGTTCAATTTAAAATTGAATTCTCTGAAGTAAATCTAGTACTAAGTATTGCTTGTTATTTTTGCAGTAATTTTCTATTTCTAATTTTGTTCCCATTTAAAATCATTTTTCGATTTAACGGGATTGTATTATAATTCCTCGAAGTGATTTTATAATCTCAGGCAATACCACAGATTTTAACTCTTAGCTAGTTTTCCTTTTCTAAATACTCGCGTATTTCAATTCAAACTGTATAGTTTGTCGAATAACTAATTTTTGATTAACCCATAAACGATTGAATAGGTGTATTGTTTAAATAACCAATTTAACATAATATAAATTATAAGACAAATAGGGTTGATTATCTTATTTAAGAGAGTAAGCATCAAAAATTTCTTTATTTCTATTTCCCAATCCCACCTTTCATACTCATAATCGTATCCATAATTTGTTCGTTTGTTATTTCTTCGGGTTGAGAATCCTCTACGTTTATGGCAGCTTTAAATTCCCAAAGCTCAATAATCTCATGAATTGAAACTGTATAAGGATCGTAAAACTTATTATCAGAATGCAAATCAATCGATTTTACTCCTTGTTGTATTCGTTTGTAAACGATTCCATCATCTTTGGTAAGTACAATATAGGTTTTACCGTTTTTTACTTGTGTAAGGTGCTCTAAGTATTCGCCTATTACATAAGAACCGTCTTTTACATTGGGCAACATACTGTCTCCCGAGATTGGAAATGCTCTAAATTTTCCTACTCCCAAAAACGGTAATGACATTGTTTTGAGGGATTGTATAAACTCTGGATCTCCATATCCTAAAGCATAACCTGCTTGGGCCGATCTTGGAATTAACTCTATCGGTTGCTTTTCTTCCTCTGAAGTCATTACAGGAAACAACAATCGGTTATTCAGTTTCATTAAATCTTCAGGATTTGTTTCCCTCAAATCTATTTGCAAAAGAATATCAATAGTAATTGTGTAATAATTGGAGAACTTAATCAAAGTGCTATGTGGCGGTTCTGATTTCCCTTCTTCGTATTTTTGGTACGCTCCTCTCGTTATTTTTATGGCATCGGCAATCGCTTGTTGACTCTTGGATTCCTTTGCTCTCAGGTGTTTTAAATTTTCGCTTAATGTTGACATATTGATATTATTTGTATCAAATTTAAATAAAATAATTGATATAATTATTCGCTACACTGAATAATATCAACAATTAAATTTTATATCTTTCAAAAATTACGACTTATAAAGTCTACTTAGTCTGTGATTCATCTACATAAAGAATTTAAGTTTAATAGCATCCAGTTCCTTTAAAAAACTAAACGATATCGCCTTTTGTTCTTTGTAAACTGTCATTATCTCATTGTTGGAGTTGGGTTTATTTTCTTTGCTACAACTAAGGAACAAGAGAACAATAAAAAACAAATAAAATAAACGCATAATTTCTAGTTAGCTGCCCAATTCCCTTCCACAATCATTTCCCTCAAATAAGTCTATTTGAACAATAATCGACTTATTTTATAAAAATGATACAAATAATGGCGTTTTTGTTGAAATAATATAAGTTATTAATCTTCTTTAATTATTTTTTCTTAGCTTTAGACCAAATTAAAAAATCATATGTTAATAATAAAGGTAAAAGACGGAGAAAACATTGAAAGAGCGTTAAAAAGATATAAGAACAAACACAGAAAAGTTCAGATAACTAGAGAGCTTAGAGCAAGAAAAAATTATGCTAAACCAACTACTCAAAATAGGTTTACAAAATTGAAAGCCGTTTATATCAATAACAAAATATTGAAAGAAGAAATATAAGTTACAAAAATAGTTAGATTAAAAATCCATTTCATTTGAAATGGATTTTTTTTGGTCTATAATTAATTCTTACGCATAAAAAAATGCCTTTTCAAATGAATGAAAAGGCATTTTTATTTATCAATAATCTAAATTAGGATTACTCTTCCGAGTCATCCACTTCGTTTGATTCTTCTGAATTATCAGTTTCTAAATCACCTTGTGGAACATCACTTAAGTCAACAACTTCGTCAGCTGCATCTTCATCTTCGTCATCTCCTCCACCAGCAATCTTAGCTACTGCAGCAATTCCATCATTTCCTTTCAAGTTAATAAGCCTCACCCCTTGTGTTGCTCTTCCCATAACTCTCAATCCAGAAACTTTAAGTCTTATTGCAATACCTGATTTATTGATAATCATTAAATCATCTTCATCCGATACATTTTTCAATGAGATTAATTCTCCTGTTTTTTCTGTGATGTTAATTGTTTTAACTCCCTTCCCTCCTCTTTTTGTAATTCTATAATCTCCAATTACCGAACGTTTTCCGTATCCATTTTCAGAAACAACCATTACGTTTGCTTCTTCATTTTCTACACAAATCATTCCTACAACTTCATCTTTGTTTTCGTCTGTTAATCTGATTCCTCTTACTCCAGAAGCAGTTCTTCCCATAGAACGAACATCTTTCTCATTGAATCGAATGGCTTTACCAGATTTCAATGCCATCATGATCTCATTTTCCCCATTTGTGATTTTAGCTTCCAATAATTGATCCCCTTCACGAATAGTAATTGCATTAATACCATTAGTTCTTGGCCTAGAATATGACTCAAGAGAAGTCTTTTTAATTACACCTTTCTTAGTACACATTACAATGAAGTTGTTTTTAATGTAATCTTCATCTTTCAAATCACCCGTATTGATATAAGCCATTACTTTATCGTCTGACTCAATGTTTATCAAGTTTTGAATAGCTCTTCCTTTAGAGATTTTACTTCCTTCTGGAATTTCAAATACACGCATCCAAAAACATTTCCCTTTCTCGGTAAATATCAATAAATAATTGTGGTTTGTTGCAACAAATAGTTCCTGAATAAAATCCTTATCCCTAGTTGTAGATCCTTTAGATCCAACTCCACCTCTATTTTGAACTCTATATTCAGATAATTCTGTTCGTTTGATATAACCTGCATGAGAAATAGTAATAACTACTTCATTATCTGGAATCAAATCTTCAATTCTCATTTCATTAGCAGAATATTCAATTACCGATCTTCTTTCGTCTCCGTATTTATCTCTTACGTAATTCAATTCCTCCTTAATGATAGCCATTCTTCTGTCTTCGCTACCAAGAATATCTTTTAAGTCATTAATTGTTTCCATCAAAGCATCATACTCAGCTCTTAATTTATCTTGCTCAAGACCTGTAAGTTGTCTCAATCTCATTTCTACAATCGCTCTCGATTGTATGTCAGATAAATTGAACGTAGTAATTAACTTCTCTCTTGCTTCATCTGGCGATTTAGAAGCTCTTATTAATTTAATTACTTCATCAATGTTATCAGAAGCGATAATTAGCCCTTCAAGAATGTGAGCTCTTTCTTCTGCTTTTCTTAATTCAAATTTTGTTCTTCTTACAATTACTTCATGCCTGTGTTCTACAAAATAATGAATCAGTTGTTTCAGATTCAACAACTGTGGTCTTCCATCTACTAAACAAATGTTATTTACTGAAAATGAAGTTTGTAATGCTGTATACTTAAATAATTTATTTAAGACTACATTAGGAATTGCATCTCTTTTTATTTCATAAACGATACGCATTCCATTTCTATCCGATTCGTCTCTGATATCAGATATTCCAGTGATTTTTTCATCATTAACAAGATCAGCTGTCTTCTTAATCATTTCTCCTTTATTCACCTGATAAGGAATCTCAGTTACAATAATTGCTTCTTTCCCTTCTCTTATTTCTTCAAAACTAGCTTTCGCTCTCATTACTATTCTCCCCCTTCCAGTTTCAAAAGCTTGTTTAACTCCTTCGTATCCATATATAATTCCACCAGTCGGAAAATCTGGAGCTTTCACATGCTCAATCAATTCAGCAATTTCAATGTCTCTGTTGTCAATGTAAGCGATGGTTGCATCTACTACTTCCGTTAAGTTATGTGGCGCCATGTTTGTTGCCATACCTACAGCAATTCCACTTCCTCCATTTACCAATAATCCAGGTATTTTTGTTGGTAAAACTCTTGGTTCCATCAAGGAATCATCAAAGTTTGGTGAAAAATCTACTGTTTCTTTATCAATGTCTCCAAGCATGTCTTCAGCAATCTTTCTCAATCTTGCTTCTGTATACCTCATTGCTGCCGGATTATCTCCATCAATAGACCCAAAATTCCCTTGTCCATCTACCAAAGGATATCTCAATGACCAATCTTGTGCCATACGAACCATTGCATCATATACTGAAGTATCTCCGTGTGGGTGATACTTACCTAATACTTCCCCAACAATTCTTGCCGATTTTTTGTGAGCTTTACTTGAAGTAACTCCTAAATCCAACATTCCATATAGTACTCTCCTGTGTACGGGTTTAAGTCCGTCTCTCACATCTGGTAGTGCTCTTGAAACTATAACTGACATTGAATAATCAATGTAAGCTGATTTCATTTCATCCTCTATATTTATTTGTATTATTTTTCCTCCAGCCATCTATACTTGAAATTTGTTTAATTTACGTTTAAATTAGATTCTTCTTAACCTATCGAAAGTACAATTTTATACCCTTTTTCTTGTTCTAAAGGAGTGTTAATTACTAACAAAATTATGTTGATAATGGAATTGGAATATTATTTGCAATAGAGATAAAAAAACTAATTTTATTACATTAAGAGGCGAACATCAAAAATAGACTATTATGGAAGCAAATTTTTCACCCAGGGTTAATGACGTAATCTCTTTTTCAAGAGAAGAAGCATTAAGACTTGGACACGATTATATAGGGGCAGAACACTTATTACTTGGACTCATTAGAGAAGGAGAAGGTACTGCAATAAAGACACTTGTGTCTTTTGGAGTTGATTTAATTGACCTAAGGTCAGAAATAGAAAAGATAGCAAAACCAACTTCGGTTATGTCTGTCTCATTAGGAAATATTCCTTTGCTAAAGCAAGCGGAAAAAATTCTTAAAATGATGTACTTGGAAGCGAAGGTTATGAAAAGCAGAAAAATTGGAACTGAACATTTACTCTTATCAATCCTTAAAAACAATGACAATATTGCAGCTAAGGTGCTAGAAAATTTTAATATGGATTACGATACTGCCAAAAACAGTTTTTCTGCCGAAGACGATTTCGATAATTTACCGGATATTGAAGCTAATTTTCCAGATTCTGGAGAAGGTACAAGCGAAGAAGGTGGAGAGTTTTCTGGAGGAAGAGGGCCTTCTGCCAAAAAAGGAAGCGCAAGTAAATCTAAAACTCCTGTATTAGATAACTTTGGTAGAGATTTAACCAAATTTGCCGAAGACGGAAAATTAGATCCAGTGGTTGGAAGACAAGATGAAATCGAAAGAGTCTCTCAAATTCTAAGTAGAAGAAAAAAAAATAACCCTATTCTTATTGGAGAACCAGGAGTTGGGAAATCTGCAATTGCAGAAGGATTGGCTTTACGAATTATTCAAAGAAAAGTATCACGAGTTCTATTTGACAAAAGGATTGTGTCGCTTGATTTAACTTCTTTGGTTGCGGGAACAAAATACCGTGGTCAATTTGAAGAAAGAATGAAAGCTTTGATGAATGAATTGGAAAAATCTCCGGATGTTATTCTTTTCATTGACGAGATTCACACTATAATTGGTGCAGGTGGAGCTTCTGGTTCTATGGATGCTTCCAATATGTTTAAGCCAGCTTTGGCAAGAGGAGAAATTCAAGTAATTGGAGCGACTACTCTGGATGAATTTCGTCAGCACATTGAAAAAGATGGTGCTTTAGAAAGAAGATTCCAAAAAGTATTGGTGGAACCAACTAACATTGAACAAACAATTGAAATTCTTCATAACATAAAAAATAAATACGAAGATCATCACCTTGTAACTTACACAGATGAAGCAATAGAAGCTTGTGTGAAATTAACTGCAAGGTATGTAACAGATCGATTTTTGCCAGACAAAGCAATTGATGCTTTGGACGAAGTAGGGTCTAGAGTTCACATTACAAACATTAATGTGCCGCAAGCAATTATTGATGTAGAAAAAGAAATTGAGGAGATTAAAATAAAAAAATCTTCAGTTGTGAAACGTCAAAAATATGAGGAAGCAGCACAATTGCGTGACGAAGAGAGACAATTGATAGAAAAATTGGACGAAGAAAAACGCAAATGGGAAGAGGCTACAGAAAATGATAGAGAAACAGTATCGGAAGATAATGTTGCCGAAGTTGTTTCTATGATGACAGGAATTCCTGTGCAAAGAGTTGCCGAAAAAGAAACGGGTCGTTTAGTGAAAATGGCTGAAAATCTTAGAGGAACTGTAATTGGACAAGACGAAGCTATTAAAAAGGTGGTGAAGGCGATTCAAAGAAATAGAGCCGGACTTAAAGATCCAAACAAACCAATTGGGTCATTTATATTTTTAGGACCAACAGGAGTTGGGAAAACACAATTAGCTAAAGAATTGGCTAAATACATGTTTGATTCAGAAGAATCTCTTATTCGTATTGACATGAGTGAATACATGGAGAAATTTTCTATCTCTAGACTTGTAGGAGCTCCTCCGGGATACGTAGGATATGAAGAAGGTGGTCAACTTACCGAGAAAGTAAGAAGAAAACCCTACTCTATTATTTTGCTGGATGAAATAGAAAAAGCACATCCAGATGTGTTTAATTTATTACTGCAAGCTTTAGATGACGGTCAATTGACTGACAGTCTAGGAAGAAAAGTTGATTTCAGAAATACGGTAATTATCATGACTTCAAACATTGGAGCAAGACAGTTACAAGATTTTGGAACAGGTGTAGGATTTGGTACAAAAGCAAAAACAGACAGTGTAGACAAAGACACGCAAAGTGTTATTCAGACTGCTCTTAAAAAAGCTTTTGCTCCAGAATTCTTGAACAGAATTGACGACTTAGTCTTATTCAACTCTCTTGATAAAGCAGATATTCATAAGATTATTGATATTGAGTTATCTAAACTTTATGCAAGAATTGACGATTTAGGATTCAATATAGAATTGACTAACAAAGCCAAAGATTTTGTTGCAGATAAAGGGTATGATGCTAAATATGGTGCGAGACCACTAAAAAGAGCAATCCAAAAATACTTGGAAGATCCTTTGGCAGAGCAAATCATCCAACACGAAATTGGAGATGGAGACATGCTTGTAATTGATTATGATGCAAAAAAAGAAGAAATCGTAATCAAACCTAAAAAAGTAAAGAAAAAGAAAAAATCTACTGAAGAGTAACTATTCAGTTTCTTCTAAATACAAAAAGCCATCCTTTCTTTATAAGATGGCTTTTTTTATGCTTTTTAATTTCCTTAATCGTCTTCTAGTTATTTAGTTCTTGATGCTTTTTTTTATCCTTTTTTTAGTAAATTCGAGTTCCAAAAATCAATAGATATTGAAAGTCTGTATAGCTGAGAAACCAAGTGTAGCAAGAGAAATTGCTAGTATATTAGGAGCCGATATAAAACGTAACGGCTACTATGAGGGGAATGGCTATGCGGTAACCTATACTTTTGGACATTTATGTACACTTTTGGAGCCTAGTGATTATCATCCACAATGGAAAAAATGGGATTTGAATATCTTGCCCATGTTACCTGAGCGTTTTGACACCAAGGTAAATTCTAATGCGGGAATAAGAAAACAGTTTGACATCATAAAATCTTTATTCGACAAAGCGTCTGTGGTAATTAATTGCGGGGATGCAGGAACTGAAGGAGAGCTGATTCAAAGGTGGGTAATTAATCAATGTGAGTATAAAGGGGAAGTGAAAAGGCTATGGATTTCTTCGCTTACAGAAGAAGCTATCAAAGAAGGGTTTAAGAATTTGAAACCTTCTGCAAACTATGATAATTTGTATTATGCAGGTTTTTCTAGAGCGATTGGCGATTGGTTGTTGGGTTTAAATGCTACCCGTTTATTCACTGTGAAATACGGGGGATACAAACAAGTATTATCTGTGGGAAGAGTTCAAACTCCTACCCTAGCCATGTTGGTGAATCGATTTAAAGAAATTCAAAATTTTAAGCCACAACCTTACTGGGAACTACAAACCACTTACCGAGATACATTGTTTAATTATGAAGACGGTCGTTTTCTTAAACAAGAAGATGGGCAAGTTTTAGCTGATAAAGTAAAGGAATCTGATTTTGAGATTATTTCTGTGAGCAAAAAGAAAGGAAAGGAATATGCTCCCAAACTGTTTGATTTAACTGGATTACAAGTGTATTGCAATACGAAATTTGGGTTTTCTGCTGATGAAACTTTAAAAACGGTTCAGAAGTTATATGAAATGAAAGTAGTTACTTACCCAAGAGTAGACACCACTTTTTTGCCTAATGATGTTTACCCAAAGATTGAAGGAACCTTATCCAAATTAAATAATTACAGCCAGTTAACTCAACCCCTTTTAGGAGATAAAATAAGGAAGACTAAGCGTGTTTTTGATGATAAAAAGGTAACAGATCACCATGCCATTATACCAACTGGAATTCAGAATCATTTGCAACACAACCAACAATTGGTGTATGATATAATTACACGAAGGTTTATTGGTGTGTTCTATCCAGAATCGGATGTTTCTAATTCCACTGTGATTGGCGAAGTAGCAGCTGTTCCTTTTAAAACCACAGGAAAAGAAATTTTGACCAAAGGCTGGCGAGTTGTATTTGAAACAGAAACGAGCAAAGACAAGGAGGAGCAACCTATTTTACCCACTTTTGTTAAAGGAGAAAAAGGACCACACGAACCTTCTTTTTTAGAAAAAGAAACTAAACCACCAAGAAATTTCACAGAAGCTAGTTTGTTACGTGCCATGGAAACAGCAGGAAAACAAGTAGATGATGATGAAATGCGAGAGTTGATGAAAGAAAACGGAATTGGAAGACCGTCAACAAGGGCTAGTATTATTGAAACTTTATTTAGAAGAAAGTACATTGAACGCAAGAAAAAATTGGTTATTCCCACCGAAACAGGTGTTGGTTTAATTGATTTGATAGACAATGAACTGCTAAAGTCTGCTGAATTGACTGGACGTTGGGAAAAGCGATTGAAAGAAATTGAAAGAGGAGAATTTAAAGCGGGTACATTCATCCACAACATGAAAAAGATGGTGTATGAAATGGTGGAAGAAGTGAAAGCAAATAACACGGTAAAACGAATCACTTCCAATGTTCCTGAGAGCAAACCTGTGCAATCGTCAAAACCTGCCGTTAAAACAACAACAGTAAAATCGAAAAAAAAAGTGGTAGGAAAAACCTGCCTTAAATGTAAGAAAGGAAGCTTGATAAAAGGAGGAAGTGCTTATGGTTGTTCTGATTATAAAAACGGGTGTCAGTTTATCATTCCATTTAAGATTTACGGAAAGAAAATTTCTGAAAATCAATTGATACGATTGATTGACAAAGGAAGTACAACTAATTTGAAAGGGTTTACTATGGATTCTGGAAAGGTGGATGGATTAATAAAATTGGATGATAATTTTAATCTAACCTTAGAACCTAAAGTTTCGAAAACAATTGCTAAAAAATCGGAGACAATCAGTTGCCCAAAATGTAAAAAAGGAACTATTTTGAAAGGAAAAACGGCCTACGGTTGTTCTCATTATAAAACAGGCTGTGATTTTGTGTTCACTTTTCAAAAGATTAAAGAAGTAGCTAACGGAAAAACATTAACTAAAGAGCTCGTTTTGGATATTATATCTAAATAAAGTGAGTTTAATTTAGATTAAAATAAACCGATATTTTCCCCTCTCAACTCATTCATCACGCTAGTTTCCTTCAAAAACTGAGTCCAATATTTCTCCGGTAATTGTTCTTGGTTCATAAAGGCAATGCATTCCTTGAAAGACTCTATTACAGAGCTTTGAATAGTATTTACATTACACCACTCATAAAAAACAGCAAACTCCTCCTCTATTTGTCTTTTCTTTTCAATTGGAAAAGCTTTAATATTATAATAAAATGGCCTTTCAAGAATGTTGATGTAAAAGTCTTCGGTATTTATGATATTCTTCTCAATTCCAGTTTTATACAACTGAGGTAAATGAGCCAAATTAAGAATGGAGATTGTGGGAGCCAATTTGAAATTTATGTTCTCAAAACTTCTTATTTTCTCTCTGTTGGCAAGGAATAATTCCCAATTAAATTCCTTTCTTATGATTTCTCCTAGTTTTTCCGTGGCATCCACACTCCCTAAAACTTCTACTTTTTCGAACTGTTTCCAATACTCTAGAATATCATATTCTTTAAATTTTAAGATAGAGAAATTGGTGTTGTATCTTAATTGTAAGTCGGTTATTCCATTTTCTATCAACCAATCTAGCAATAAATAATGTTCTTCGGTTACCAAAGGTTCGCCACCTGCAAAGTATATTTCTTTCGCTCCTTTTAATGCTTCTCCAGTTTCCGAAATGAATTGATTAAAATCATTTATGTTATTGATAATAGCTTTTTCTCCTAAATTCCTTCCTAGTTTCTTAGCGTCTTGAAACCATTTAGAACTTGCGCCATGCCAACAAGTTCGGCATCTAAAATTACAAACGTTAGAGAATCGAATATCAAAATAAATTGGTTTCTCTTTTACTGTAATTTCTGTTGGAATTACCTCTGGGAATTTCTCGTAAGTTTCTTGCCTTATACTCTTTCCTCCAGCTTCTTCAAGCTTATAGCAACCCGAACACCTTTTGTCTATTTCGCCTTTTAGGAATTTAGTTCTTAATTCCTGAATGGGTTCTCCATTCCAAATTTCTTCAAACGAGTTTTCGTTTACATTTCCCAAAGGAATATTAGCAATACAACAAGCTTTTACTTTCCCATTGTCACTCACGTGATAATGAATCCATGGCATTAAGCAGTATGGTTTGGAGTTAGAAATAGATTACTTCTTTTTTCTCTTCACTTTCTTATCAATATCTTCAATCTGCCCCATCAGTTCTTTGATACTCAAATTTGTGTCTTCACTAAAATCTATTGTTTTTCTGTATTCATTTTGTTGTAATTCCAATACTTTAATTGGCTTTCCAACAAAATCTTCAATTTCTTTCAATAAAGGTTTTTCTTCTTTTGCACAAAATGAAACGGCATCTCCTTTCAATCTCCCTCTTCCGGTTCTACCAATCCTGTGTACGTAGTTTTCTGCTACATCTGGCATGTCATAATTCACAACATAATCCACATTAGCAATATCAATTCCACGAGCCGAAACATCTGTAGCTATCAGTATTTTTATTTCTCCTGTTCGGAATTTACCCATTACAGAAGTACGGGCTTTTTGTTCCTTATCTCCATGAATTGTTTCGGACACTACTTCCACTCTATCCATTGCTTTTTTAACTCTTTCTGCTCTTACTTTTGTTCGCACAAACACCAATATTTTCTTATCTGTATTTTCTTTGATTAATCGTTCCAAGAAAAAACGCTTGTCGTCCATTTTGATAAAAGCAACCGAGTGCTTTATATTTCTAGACACGGGATCTTTAGGTGCTATTTGAATACGAATAGCATTACTACGAATCAAATCGTAGGCAATCTTCTTAATCTTTTTGTTTATCGTAGCCGAGAAAAACAGAGTTTGTTTCATTTTTGGCATACGAGCAATTACATCTTCAATGTCTTTTATAAAACCTAAATCCAACATGTGATCGGCTTCATCCAACACCAAAGTATTTACTTTATCCAGATTTACATACTCTTGGTTGTGTAAATCAAACATACGTCCAGGAGTTGTGACCAGTACATCTACCCCGCTCAATAACCTGTCTATTTGTGATTCTTGCTCCACTCCTCCATACAAGGCAAGTGTTTTTACTTTTGTTCCTTTCCCTAATTTATTAAAAACTTCGGCAATTTGTTGTGCCAATTCTCTTGTAGGAACCATAACCAAAGCACGAATTACATTTTCTTTGTTGTTCTTTTTTTTCCTTTGAATGTAATTAATAATAGGAATTGCAAAGGCAGCAGTCTTACCAGTTCCTGTTTGTGCAATTGCTAATAAATCTTCCCCCTTTACAATGGCAGGAATCGATTTGTATTGGATATCGGTAGGTTTTTTAAAACCCATCATTTCCAGATTTTTTATAATCTCTGGTGTAAAATTGTATTCGCTAAATTTCATGGTGTAAAGGTAAGTTATAAAACCATTATTCTATAATCGTAGATGAAGAATGTGAAAAGCAAAAATTATTTCGCAGGTATTTTTCTTATCTTACTGACGGTTAGACTAAAAATGATACAAAATAACTGCATCTAGGCTAATCCCATTATTTTCAAAATTATACTACCAACTAATCGGCATGTAATCTTTCAAAAACTTCCCACACCAATGCTTTCCAGTGATTATTCCATCAATTAAAGGATCTAATACTCTGGCAGCTCCATCTACAATATCTAATGGAGGTTGAAAATCGTGTTCTTTTTGTTTCTTTTGAGATAATAAAACTGGATCTTCATCCGTAACCCAACCTGTATCCACAGCATTCATAAATACTCCATCTTTAGCAAATTCTGCCGCAGAAGTATGAGTTAGCATATTTAAAGCAGCTTTTGCCATGTTGGTGTGTGGATGTCTAGCAATTTTCTTAAACGTATGGAACTTTCCTTCCATGGCCGAAACATTAATAATGTGTTTCATTCCTGTATTCTCTTCTCTCATCAGGTTACTCAAACGATTACACAATACAAATGGAGCAATAGAATTCACTAATTGAACCTCTATCATTTCAAGCGTTTCTATTTCTCCCAGTTTCAATCTCCAACTGTTCGTTTTTCTCAAATCTACTTGTTGTAAATCTGCATCCAACTGTCCTTCAGGAAATACTTCTTCGGGAGTTAAAGAATTATCAAAACTATAAGGGATTTGCGATAATTTGGCCGAAGCTCTCAGTCCAATTCCTGGTTGACTTCCATGCCAAGTAACAGGTAAGTTTTTTTGGTCGGCAGTGTTTTCTGCAAAGGAATTCAATTCATTGATACACATTTCGTGATCTTTCAATAATCCTTGTGCAAACTGAGGTAATTCTTCAAACGATAATTCTTCCTTATCCATCAAATGCTTAAAGAAACCGGCAGGTCTTCTTACAGTTTGAGCTGCATTATTGATAAGAATATCTAATCGTTTGTATTTGGATTCTATAAAATTACAGAAGATTTCTACACTAGGAATATGTCTTAAATCCAATCCGTGAATGTGTAATCTGTGTCCCCATTCAGTAAAATCTTCTTCTTTAGAAAATCGCAAAGCAGAATCTACAGGAAAACGAGTTGTAGCTACAACTTCGGCACCAGAACGCAATAGGATTAAAGTAATATGATACCCAATTTTTAATCTAGAACCAGTTACTACTGCAACTTGCCCTTTCATGTCAGCAGTTTGAAAACGTTTGGCATAATTAAAATCCCCACACGATTCGCACATGGTATCGTAAAAATGGTGTAATTCGGTAAATTCTTCCTTACAAACGTAACAGTTCCTTGCTGACTCTAAGGATTTGTTTGTTCGCTCTTTTGGAATTTCTAGTAATTTAGGAGCAACAAAAACAGCATCTTCTCTCGCACTTCTTATTCCCGTTTCTTTACGAGCGTGCTTTTCTCTTTCTCTTTTCTTTCTTGCTTCTGCTTTTTTAATCTCCTTTACCCTATTCTGTTTTTCTTTCTTATCTGGACGCGATAATTTTCCAGCCAAAATCATTAATTCTTCCCTTTTCTCTCTCGTCAAATCATATAACTGATCTGGGTTATCAAGAAAATTCGATAGCGTAGAAATTACCTTATCAATTTCTACTTTTGAAGCTGAGTTCTCTTTGTTTTCCATATTATCTACTTGCTACTTCTTTCAATACATTTTGATATACCTCCTCTAAGTCTTTCACTTCTCTAAATCCATTAGAAATCATAAAAAACTCTTTACCCAATTTTACAACAACCGAAGGAAATCCTTTAACTCCCATTTCTGAGGACAATTGAAAATCTGATTTAGTTGCATGTTTTGCTTCGTCAGTTTCAAACAACTCAGAAAATTTAGCAGTATCCAAGCCTAATTCTGTTGCTATTTCTAAGTACGTAGCTAGTTTGGTTGTGTCTTTATTTTCTTTATAAAAAGCAGTTTGCACTTTTTTAAAAAACTCCCATTCCTTTGTTTTATCCATCATTCTTACCACTACTACAGCTCTTGAAGCAGGTTCGGTATCAAGAAGGATATCAGGGTCTTCTAGAATATCATAAGAAAAAGATTGTCCTGTGCGTTCGTTTATTTCTATCCAATGCTTTCTTAAAAAATCAGCCATTTCGGTAATTTTCTCTGTTCCAAATGGCCTTAATCCACCTTGCACTAACCTCACCTTGAGCTCAGGATGTAGCTTAATAAATTGGTCCATTTCTGGAGCAAAACCATAACACCACGAACACATAGTGTCTCCCACATAAATTACGGAATTTTCTTCCTCTTGTATCCAATCTAAATTCATGATGTAAAATAATGTTATCCTCTAAATTATAATTGATTGTGCCCAGAAAGGGAGTCGAACCCTCACGCACAAAGTACACACGCCCCTCAAGCGTGCCTGTCTACCAATTCCAGCATCTGGGCAAATAGTTTTCAAAGATATAAAATTACTTTTGTTTTAAAATTATTATATTGAAACATGAAAAAAACAATTTTATTATTTTGCATAGCAACAGCAGTTGTTTCTTGCAAATCCGAGGCTCCTAAAGATTACGTAACACTTTCTGGAGCAGTTACAAATCCTAACGAAGATTTATCCTTAGAGATAAGAAAAGAAAGAGACTACCTAAAAACAATTAAGCTTAATGCGGATGGGACTTTCTCTGACACACTTAAAGTTCCTGAAGAAGGAAAGTACTACTTGATACACAATAAAGAAAATGCGGCTGTTTATTTGGCGAATGGAGCTGTCACCTCTTTCACAATTAATACCGAAGAGTTTGATGAATCATTAAAATTTGAGGGTGGAAATGCAGATAAAAGCAATTTTTATGTAGCTAATTTCATGTTGAACGAAACTAGTTTTGATGAAACTACTTATGAGAGTGAAGCTAATTTCTTAGCGAAATTCAATAAATATAAAAAAGGATATGATGAATTGAAAGCAACTTATAAATTGGATACTGGTTTTTATGCCAAACAAGATGCTGAATTGGAAAAAATGAGAAGCGTTACCCTTTCTTATATTCAAGAAAAAGAAAACCTAAAGAAGGAACTGACTGGAATACAATCTCCAAGTTTTGAAGGTTATGAAAATTACAAAGGAGGAACTTCTTCCTTGAGTGATTTTAAAGGAAAATATGTTTATGTAGATGTTTGGGCAACTTGGTGTGGACCTTGTAAAGCTGAAATTCCATCATTGAAAAAGGTAGAAAAGGCATACGAAGGAAAAAACATAGAATTCTTAAGTATATCAGTAGATGCTTTGAAAGACAAAGAAGCATGGAAAAAAATGATTGCTGAAAAAGAAATGGGAGGTGTTCAATTATTCGCAACTAACAGTTGGGAATCTGATTTTGTAACTAATTATAAAATAAACGGTATTCCAAGGTTTATTTTGATTGGCCCAGACGGAATAATTATTACTCCAGATGCTCCAAGACCTAGTGATGCTAAGTTAATTGATTTATTTTTTAAGAATAATATTTAACTATTAACTTAAATAAGATAAAAAAATAACTTTATAGTAATTTTAGCCCTGTTGCTTATTGTACAAATTACAATAATTATCATTATATTTGGAATTATAACTTTATAATTATGAAGAATATTTTCATTTTACTACTTGTTATTTATTGCTTCAATTTGCAATCTCAAAATTATCATTTAACTGGTAACGCAATTGGTACATCTCCCTTTTCCAATTCTTGCCCTTCGGATACTTGCTTTACTCTAACACCTGATCTACTATGGCAACAAGGTGCAGTTTACAATAGTAAACTATTTGATTTAACACTTCCTTTTGATGGTACTTTTTGTCTATTTTTAGGGACCAAAGATTTAAACGGAGCAGATGGCTTTGCATTTGTATTGAAAGATACAACTATAACAATGCCAGGACTTGCAGGAGGAGGAATTGGATATGGATCTCTCACTCCTTCCATTGCAATAGAATTTGATACATGGGATAATGGTGGAGCAGATATTCCTGCAGATCATACTAGTTTAAATTACAATGGCAATTCATTTACACCAATAGTTCCTTCTATTCCATTAATACCTTCAGGTGCAAATGTAGAGGATGGAATGCCTCACACTGCAAGAATTATTTGGACCCCCCACGATACAACCTTATATATGTTTTTTGATAATATATTAAGATTTACACACAGAGTAGACTTAATTAATACAATATTTGGAGGGGATAAAAAGGTTAATTGGGGATTTACATCTTCTACTGGAGGTTCTTCAAATCTGCAACAAATTTGTTTTCCTGTGAAACCCATAGATACCTTTCACGACACAATTTGTCAAGATATTTGTTTAAATTTTAATCAATTAAATTACGATCCAAATTACACTTACAGATGGAATAATGGAATTACGGATACTTTACCAATTGTAATTTTGTGTACGAATATTTCAACATCATACTTACTTTTTAAAGAAAGTAAACTGACGAGAATTATAGATACAATAACAGTTTTTGTAGAAGTAGAACAAAAACCAATTTTAGACTTAGGAAGGGAAATTATATTATGTGACGGAAGTATTGTTTTAGATGCAACTATTAATAATGGAAGATTCTATTTATGGAATGATGGGTCTCAGTTAAAAAAATTATCAGTTTCAGACACTGGTTTATATTGGGTAGAAGCTAGAACTAATTATTGTTTGGTAAGAGATTCTGTTACAATTAAATGTTATGAATTGCCAAACGTATTTTCTCCAAATAGTGATGGTATTAATGATCATTTCTCTCCTTTTAATAAATATGAATTCTCTGAAGGAACTTTTTTAGTTTATAATAGATGGGGTTCATTAGTTATGGAGACTAATGATATTAATTTAATTAAAAAAGGATGGGATGGAAATTTTAATGGTAAAATATGCTCAGAAGGAGTTTATTATTTCACCTTTTCTTATCAAATAAATAGGAATGATGAAACGATTAATATTAAAGGAGCTTTTCATTTATTTAGATAATTCTAACTTAAAATTATTATAAGTCAGTTAACTGACAATCTTATTGTAATTTGTACATTAAGTGTTTTTTTTGTATTATTAGTTAAAATTAAATACTAATAAAACAATATTATGAAAAAAAAATACTTTACTGGGCTATTCTTAATGATGACTTCCATAGCTTTAACACAAAATGTTCCTGTAGATTTTGAAACTGTTGGGCATGGTGCATCTTGGAGTTGGTCTGTGTTTGAAAACACAACAAATCCAGCATTACAAATTGTAGTAAACCCTAATCCATCTGGGATTAACACGTCTCCTACTGTAGCCAAATTTGTTGCATTACAAACTGGTAATCCTTGGGCTGGTTGTGAAACTATGCACGGTTCTGATATTGGTACATTTACTATTACTGCATCCAATGCAATTATTAGAATTATGGTTTACAAGACAAAGATTAGTGATGTAGGAATTAAATTAGTTACAAATTCAGCTTGGTCTACAGGTGAAATTAAAGTAGCAAATACATTAATTAATCAATGGGAGCAATTAACATTTGATTTCACTTCTCATATTGGTAATGGAAGAACTTACGATCAATTAGTTGTATTTCCAGATTTTGTAGCAAGAGCTGCTGATGACACTATCTATTTTGATAATGTATTTGGACAAGCTGCTTATTTAAGTACTCCTGAATTATCTATAGATGATGTTTCTATTTACCCAAATCCTACAAATGGATTAGTTAAAATAGAATCTGAAACTTTTATTAATGAAATAGAATTGTACAATATGGAAGGGAAACTTCTTTTTACTGAAAGAAATTCATCTACAATTGATCTAAGTAGTTTTGATAATGGAGTTTATATTATCAGAACTAGACAAGATGATATAGTATCTAATCATAGAGTAATAAAAAATTAGTTGTGCATTAGATTAAAAAACTAATTTAAAAAAGCCATTTCAATATAAATTGAAATGGCTTTTTTATTTTTTACAAATCTCTAATATCAATGAATTAATTAAATAGAAAATATAATGCATTAAAAAAGCCTTCTAAACTAATGCTTAGAAGGCTTTTTGGCTGTTGTGATCCAGCTGGGATTCGAACCCAGGACCCACGCCTTAAAAGGGCGTTGCTCTACCAACTGAGCTACTGAATCGCTAACGGTTTGCAAATATATAAATCTCTTTATTAAAAGCAATGATTTTGATAGAATAACTTGAAAGAAAATTAAACTTCTTTACTTTAGCTCTAAATTGAAATCATTTTAACTTAATTTTGAGAAAGGTTTATGGCTATTTTAATTTAGTTTTCATTCCTTTTTAATTTGAAAAACAGAAGGTTAATTATTTCATAACATCCTAAATTATTAGGAGAAATAGTTTAAATAAGGAGGTCGGTAATTATAGTTAGTTTTCTTTTTAATTATTAATTTAATTCTAATTAAACCAAGGTATTCAAGGATGTTTTGGAGTCTATTTTCTAAATAAATTGATTACATCGTTTGTTTTAAAATTTAGTTAATCTTCTTTCAAAATAATACATTAAAGTTGTTGTTTAAAAAAAACAACTTTAATTGTTTAAAAGGGAATGAATTAAAATTGTATATAATATCTAATTATAGTGTTTTGCTAACACTGTTTTACAGTCTTGTAAGTAGTGTTAAATTATTCATCTATTTCTAGAATTATATTATTTAGTGCAAAAAGAATACTTTTAAAGTATAATTAATTAGTCTTTAAAATTGTTAAAAAAAGGCTTTAAACAACAAAACCTCCTAGTAATAGGAGGTTTTGAATTGCTGTTGTGATCCAGCTGGGATTCGAACCCAGGACCCACGCCTTAAAAGGGCGTTGCTCTACCAACTGAGCTACTGAATCGCTAACGGTTTGCAAATATATAAACCCCTTTATTAAAAGCAAACATATTGAGTAGTTTTTTAATTATTTAATAGTATTAATAATTTTTCATTTACTTTTTTATTTACAGGAACCAAAGGAAGGCGTACGTTATTGCCCATAATATCCATTATTTTTAAAATTTCTTTTACTCCTCCAGGATTTCCATCTGCAAAGATTGCTTCAATTAATTCTAATAATTGATAGTGTGATTTTCTTGATGACATGAAATCTCCGTCTAGTGCTTTGGCAACTAAATTCTTTGTAACTACTGGGTGAGAGTTTGCTATTACAGAGATTAATCCCTCTGCACCAGTTGATATCATTGGTAAAGTAAGTGCATCATCTCCTGAGATCACAAGAAAGTCTTGTGGTTTTTTATTTATAATATGCATTACTTGACCTAAGTCTCCTGAGGCTTCTTTGATTGCAATTACATTTTTGAATTCTTCTGCAATTCTAATTGTTGTTTCGGCTGTCATGTTGGAAGCTGTTCTTCCTGGTACGTTATAAAGTATAATGTCATGATTCATGTTCTTTGACAGAAACTTATAATGTTGATATATTCCTTCTTGACTTGGCTTGCTATAATAAGGACTTGCCGAAAGTATTGCAGAGACATCATCTAATTTAAAGTAATTATAATCATCTACCATTTTTATTGTATCGTTACCTCCTATTCCAAATACAATTGGTAACCTTTTGTTGTTAATTTTAATTACAAAATCTAATATTTCTTGTTTTTCTATCATAGAAAGGGTAGCAGCCTCTCCGGTTGTTCCCATCACAACTAAATAATCTACCCCTCCATCAATTAAGTAGTTGGTTAGTTTTTTTAATGCTGGATAGTCTATTTCTTTGTTGACCTTGAAAGGAGTAACCATGGCAACTCCTAGTCCTTTTAAGTTGTTCATTTTAATTTGGTTTAACTTGTTTTAAAAATGTATTTACTTGATTAATAAATTGACTTACGGGAGCTGTTTTTTCCATTTCTACCATAAAATCAAAATACTTTTCGTTCTCTTTGGAGTGTCTTCCAATTTTAAGCCCTGATTTAGAGCTTGCAATAATGTGTTTAATCGGATTTATATTATCTCTAGAGAAATCGATTAAAATTTCGAAATCATTTTTTATAAAATCTTTAACTTCTTTGGAGATTCCGAAGTTATTCCTATTTAAATCACTTTTTGTGAAGTATTGATATTTTATGGATTGATTGATAATGAAATTGGGAATTTTTTTGGTATCACAATATCCAATGGAAACAATAGATTTGAATCCAACCTCTTCTCTTAAGTAGTCGATAAATTTGTTTATAAAGTATTGATAATCTGTTGTAGTAACTGGATAAATCACTCCTATAGATTTTGCATTAGAATAATTAACAACTTTCAATCTTCTTTTATTTGATTGTAAAATTTTATCAATTTTCCTTTTGCCTAAAGCATTTTTTATGTTTTCTATTAATTTCATTTATTGTCACAAAATTACAAAGTAAAGTTGCTTTAAGTAATAATTACTTAATTAATTTAATATACTCTTCTTCGCTAATTATTTTTACTTCTAGTTTCTCCGCTTTTTTTAGTTTAGCTGGCCCCATATTATCTCCAGCAACAAGGTAACTCGTTTTACTTGAAATAGAACTAGATACTTTTCCTCCGTTCTTATCTATGGATTTTTTTAGTTCGTCTCTTGAAAACTGATTAAATACTCCAGAAACGACAAATATCATTCCTTCTAACGTGTTAGTTGCTCCTTCCACTTCTTCTACTTCAAACTTTAAATCTTTTTGTTTTAATTTTTCTACGATTAATTGATTTTCTTGTTTAGCAAAAAAGTTAATTAAACTTTGAGCTATTCTATCTCCTATTTCATCCACTTCTATTAAAGACTCAAAGGATGCGGAAATGATATTATCTATTGTTTTAAAATTTCTGGCTAGTTTTTTCGCTACTGTATCACCAACAAATCTTATTCCTAAAGCAAAAAGCACTTTTTCAAATGGAATTTTTTTTGAAGTTTCAATTCCATCTAACATGTTATTAACAGATTTTTCTGCCATTCTATCTAAACCAATTAACTCATCATAGTGAAGAGAATACAAATCTGAAATATTCTTTATTAATCCGTTATCATACAACACTACAATGGTTTCGGTTCCCAATCCATCTATATTCATTGCTTTACGAGCAATAAAGTGTTGAATCTTTCCTTTAATTTGAGTTGCGCAACCGTTTTCATTTACGCAATAATGATTAGCTTCTCCTTCTTGTCGTTCTAGTGGAGCATTGCATTCTGGGCAATTTGTAATGTACTGAAATGGAATAGAATTGGTCGGTCGTTTATCAAAATCTATTCCAACTATTTTTGGAATTATTTCTCCTCCTTTTTCTACAAAAATAGTGTCACCTTCTCGTACTTCAAGTTTTTCTATAATATCTGCATTGTGAAGAGAAGCTCGTTTCACAGTTGTTCCTCCCAATTGAACTGGGGTTAAATTAGCTACTGGGGTAATTGCTCCCGTTCTTCCAACTTGGTAGGTTATTTTTTCTAGGATTGTACTGACTCTTTCTGCTTTAAATTTATAAGCAATTGCCCATCTTGGTGATTTTGCTGTATATCCCAGTCTATTTTGATTGTCGTAATGATTTACTTTTATTACAACTCCATCAATCTCGAAAGGAAGATTTTTTCTTTCTTCTGCCCAATAGTCTATAAACTCCAGGATTCCTTCTATACTAGATGTTTTCTTTATGTAATTATTCTCTTCTAGAGGTATTTTAAATCCCCAATCTTTTGCTTTTTTTACTAATTCATAATGGTTGTCGATTTCAATGTTATCTCCATAAATTCCATATAAATAACAGTCTAATCCCCTTTTTGCAGCTATGCTAGAATCTAATGATTTTAATGTCCCAGAAGCTGTATTTCTTGGGTTTGCATATAAGGGTTCGTCATTTTCTTCTCTCGATTTATTCAGCCTTTCAAAGTTTTCTAAAGGGAAGAATATCTCTCCTCTAATTTCAAAATCTTTAGGAAAATCACCTCTTAGTTTTAAAGGAATTGTTTTGATTGTTTTTACATTAGTGGATACATTTTCTCCTTTTGTTCCATCCCCTCTAGTAACTGCCTGATGAAATACACCATTTACATATTGAATTCCAATTGCAACTCCATCATACTTTAATTCGCAAACGTATTCGATTTCATCATTAGTCAGTTTTTTTATTCTTGTTTCAAAATCAATAATATCTTCTTTAGAATAACTATTTGATAAAGAAAGCATGGGATATTTATGTATAACCTGTTCAAACTTTTTAGTTACCTCTCCTCCCACTCTTTTAGTAGGTGAATTTTCTGAGGCAAATTCTGGATATTTTTCTTCTAAATCTTGGAGTTCTTTTAGTAAAGTATCAAATTCAAAATCAGTAATTAAAGAATTATCTAAAACATAATAATTATAATTATAATCCTGAAGCTGCAGGGTCAATTCTTCTATTCTTTTTTTAGCATCAATCATCTATAAAATCTATTTTGAATAAATATTTTTTTCTGTATTCCTTTTCTTTTGCAAATTTTCCAAATTCATCAAAAAATAATTTCACTCCAAATGAGTAAAAGAATGTATTGAATTCTTTCCCAAATTGAGAATCATCTAAAAATACAAAATTATCTCCAAACCCGGCTGTTACACCAATCCATTTAAACACCCTGTAATTAGCTTTTATTGAAACGGTTATTGAAGGGACAAAATCTTTAGTCAATATTTTCTTTTCGTTACCTAGTGTGTCGTATTCAAAAGCTTTTAGAGGACCTACTCCTAGGTGAATTGGCAATAATAATTCCCATCTTTGAGTTTGATATAAAATAGGATCAATATAGATGCTTAGTGGTTTATATGAATAATATTGTTCTTCGAAAAACAAGGGTTTAAAATAGTTTTTTTCACTCCAAATTCTAACTATACTTTTATGTAAGATGTGATACCCAAATCCAAACCTTACTCGTTTATTTCCCATTCCTATTTTAATCCCATAATAGCCAAGGTTTTCTTCAAAAACAATAGAATTACGAGTATCAAATATACCATAGAACTTTAATTGGTTGTCTTCATGCTTTTTGTAAAACTGGGAGTTTACAAAACTTGAAACAAATATTAACAGTAATATGAGAAGGTTTTTCTTCATTCTTTCCAATCAGATTTTCGATATTCTTTGTTGGTGGTTATTTTCCAAACCTCACCTAAGAATATTTTTACTCCAAATGAATAAAAAGGAGCATTTAGGGCTTTCCTAGTTCGTTTGTCTCCTGATAAAATAAAGTTATACCCTACTCCAGCTTGTAATCCAACCCATCTAACTATTTTAAAATGGCTTTTAACCGAAATTATTACAGAAGTTACTCCTCTATCTAAAAATGGCTTGTAAATTCTTTTATCAGATAAGTACTCTCCTTTTAATGACCCGAAATTCAAATAAAAAGGTGCTGTAATTTCCCATCTTTTTGAATGAAATAAGATTCTTTCATAATAGAAACTAATAAATCCATAATGGTATCGATTTGTATCTGTTGCATCTAATGAATCTATTTTATTATCCATTGTAAGTACAGGTTTTCTTAAGCCATATAAACCTAAGCCAAACTTATGTCTTGAATTTCCTAATCCTAACTTAACTCCGTTAAACTTTACTGAATGACCAATAATTATAGAGTTTCTCATATCAAAACTTGCAACAAACTTATACTTATCCTTTTTATCTGTATCTGTTTGAGAGTAAGCAGAAATAGCATAAATTAATATCACTATGGTAAAAATGTATCTTCTCATTATATTCTAGTAGCTTTTACTATTCTGTCTTTACCATAGATGTCTTTTACTATTCCGATATCCTGAAAATTATTTTGCAATAATTCTGCTATTTCTTTTCCATATTGTTCATTTATTTCAAAATATAATTTTCCTTTAGGGTTTAAATATTCCAATGCAAATTCAATGATTTTAATATAAAATATCAAAGCATTATTGTTTTCAACAAACAAAGCCAAATGTGGTTCGTAATCTAAAACATTACTATTCATCAACTCCTTTTCTTCCATCTTAACGTATGGTGGATTACTCACTATAATATCAAATTTATCTCCTTTGTAATCCGAATTTAATATGTCTTGATACAAAAATTCTACTTTAGAATTTAAAGCTATTTTATTCTTCTCTGCTTGTTTTAAAGCTTCATTAGAAACATCAAATGCAATTACTTTACTACTTGTTAGTTTTAAATCTAATGATATTGCTATAACGCCCGTACCTGTTCCTATATCTAATATTACTCCTTCAAAATCTTTATTTTCTTTAATAATCAAATCTACTAGTTCCTCAGTTTCTGGTCTAGGAATTAAAGTATGTTCGTTTACGATAAATTCATTTTCATAGAAGTATTGATTACCTGTAATATATTGAACTGGTTTTTCTAATTTTAAATCTTTAATTGCATAATGAAATAAAAGCATTTCTGATTCAGATATACTTTTGTTCATACTCAATAAGATCTCAGATTTTGAAAATCCTAAAAATTGCTCAGAAAGTAAATAAAAAAATGATTCAACCTCTGTTTTGTGGAAAACTGGAGTTAATTCATTAAAGAAATAATTTTTTATAGCTGATATTGTATTTTTGGTAACAAACATATTATATGATTACTCCATTTTTTGATTTAATAGGATCTGGTAAGTCCTGTTCGTCTAACATGTCTTTCAAATCTATTTCAATTGTACGAGCTAATGATGTAATGGGGACATCATTTCCTATACCTTCAAATGGATTTTCTGAGTAATCTCCAATTTTTTCCATAGTGAAAAACACCCATGAAACCATCATACTAAAAGGAACTGCAAACCACACTTTCCAATTATACACTTGTGAAATTTCATCTGTCTCAAATGCATCAAGCATTGCAAAGGGTAAAAGTATAACGAATAACATTACAAAATAATAACTAACACTAGTGTATTGCCTTGGCAAAGGAAAGTTTTTTATTCTCTCTGATTTTCCTTGTAGATTATAAAACTCTTCCAAAATACGTGTGAAATCCATATGTCTAAAATCATCTAATAATCCTCTTTTTCTCAACTCTGAAATATCTTTAGATTGATTTTTTATCAAATTCGTAGCTGGATTTACTCTAGAAAGTACATCTTTCATTTCTTCATCTGATAGATACTCTTTTATTACTGAATCTATTGGTATGTCGTGCTCATCAACTGAAAAATATAATTTATCTTTCATTTTATTAATATCCTTATGAAAAAAATGCTCCCATTCTTTAGGTACTCTAAGTTGATACCTTAAAGCTGTAAGCCATGCAATATGACGATAAACCAATCTCTTTTTGATTTTTTTTAACTCTTCTTCTGAAATATCTCCATCTAAATGTAAATCACTTATATAATCAGAAACCATTACAGTGAATGTTCTAGAATAATTGACAATTCCACCCCATATTTTTCGAGCTTCCCAACCTCTATCGTATGCATTGCTATTTTTAAAACCAATATTAAAAGCTACAGCTGTTCCAAGCAATGCAATTGGTAAAGATGGAATTACCATCCAATGCCATCCTGTGAAAAAATATAAAGTAACAGGAAAAATGGAGACAATGAAAAAGAATATAGTATCTTTTATTGTCCAAAAGAACATCTGTTTTTTTGTAAATCGTCTAAATGTATACATAAGTTATTTTTTTTATACGGCTAAATTATTATCTCTCAAAGCATCATTAAGAGAAGTCTTAAGGTCTGTACTAGCTTTTCTTTCACCAATTATCAATGCGCATGGAACATTATATTCTCCAGCAGCAAATTTCTTTGGATAAGTTCCTGGGATTACAACTTTTCTTGGAGGTACTTCGCCTCTATATTCAATTGGAGTTTCTCCAGTTATATCAATTATTTTTGTAGATTTTGTTAGAACAACACCTGCACCAAGTACTGCCTCTTTTCCTACTTTCACTCCTTCTACTACAATACACCTTGAGCCAATAAATGCTCCGTCTTCGATGATTACTGGAGAAGCTTGTAATGGCTCTAGAACTCCACCAATACCTACCCCTCCACTCAAATGTACATTTTTACCAATTTGAGCACAAGAACCAACTGTTGCCCAAGTGTCTACCATTGTTCCTTCGTCTACGTATGCTCCAATATTTACATAAGAAGGCATTAAAATAACTCCTTTACTCAAGTAAGCTCCGTATCTTGCAACTGCATGAGGAACAACTCTTACTCCTAGTTCAGCATAATTTTTCTTAAGCGCCATTTTATCATGAAACTCTAAAGGTCCCATTTCAATCGTTTCCATTTTACGAATAGGAAAGTACATTACAACTGCTTTTTTTACCCATTCGTTCACTTGCCAATCTCCATTTAATAAAGGTTCTGCAACTCTTAATCTTCCTTTGTCTATTTCTTCAATTACCGCTTCAATTGCTTTTCTTGTCGATTCTTCTTTTAACATTTCACGGTTATCCCATGCTTTTTCAATTATATCTCTCATACTATTATTTTCTTTTTTATGAATTAATTCTGTGCTATTTTCTAGCATTAGAATTAATTATTATCTTAATTAACAACTTATTAAATTCAGTATATTATATTCTAACCAAAGTTTGAACAAATGCAATGGATTTCTTCATTTCAAGATGAAGTTCAACATCATTTTCTATAAACGCTATTTTCTCTCTGTATATTTGTTTCAGATTCTCAATAGCTAAAGAAGATTTTAATTCTTTTCTAAATTCCATAGCTTGAAAACCAGCAAGTAATTCAATTCCTAGTACTTTTTCCATGTTTTCAAATACCTTGAAACATTTAGTAGCTCCATTTGCTCCCATGCTCACATGATCTTCTTGTCCATTTGAAGAGTCAATAGTATCTACAACAGCTGGAGTGCAATATTGTTTGTTTTGACTCACCACACTAGCAGCTGTGTATTGAGCAATCATAAATCCTGAGTTTAATCCCGGATTTTTAACTAAAAAAGCAGGTAAATCTCTAAATCCACCAATCAATTTATAAATTCTTCTTTCACTAATACTTCCAAGTTCTGCCAAAGCCAAAGCTAGTGAGTCTAAAGTAATTGCTAATGGCTGTCCATGAAAATTCCCTGCAGAGATAATTAAATCTTCATCAGGAAAAATAGTTGGGTTATCAGTAACTGAGTTTATTTCAGTTTCAAAAATAGTTGTTACGTAGTCAATCATATCCTTACTAGCCCCATGAACTTGTGGAATACACCTGAAAGAATAAGGATCTTGTACGTCTTGTTTTTTTTGATTTAGAATTTCACTTCCTTCCAAAAAATTAAGGATATTTTCTGCTGTTGCAGCTTGTCCTTTTTGATTTCTAACTTTATGAATCAATGGATTGAATGGTGATTTGTGACCGTTATAACCTTCCAAAGAAACAGCTGCAATCAAATCTGCTATTGATTTGTATTTATTTGCTTTAGTTAAAATATGTACTCCAAAAGCTTGCATAAACTGAGTTCCATTCAATAATGCTAATCCTTCTTTGGATTGCAATTGAACTGGTTTTAATCCCAATTCATTTAGTACGTCTATTGATTTTCTTCTTTCGTTTTTGTAGTTCACTTCTCCCATTCCAATTAAGGTTAAAGATATGTGAGCTAAAGGTGCTAAATCTCCACTTGCACCCAAGCTTCCCTGAGAATAAACAACTGGAAATACTTGATTATTAAATAATTCAATCAATAAAGTTAAAGTATTAATTGATATTCCTGAATGACCGTAGGATAGTCCTTGAATCTTTAATAAAAGCATTAATTGTACAATTTCTTCTGGTACTTCTTCGCCCAAACCACAAGCATGTGACATTACTAAATTATGTTGTAATTGGCCTAGTTCATCTCTAGAAACTACTGTATTACACAAAGAACCAAAACCAGTATTAATTCCATAAATTACTTCTTGTCCAGAAGCCATTCTATCGTCCAAATATTGACGGCATTTTTGTACTTTTTGTTTAGCTGAATCTGACAATTCAACTTTTTTATTATTTTTAATTATTTCTTCTATCGTAGATAGAGTAATAGTATCGGATGAAATTTGATGTCTGTTCATTTATTAAAATCTTGTTGCATTAAAAAAAATAACCAATTCCTTAATTGTATAACTGTTTTGGTCTCCAGTCTCCATATTTTTTAATGTTATTGAATTATTTGCCAATTCATTTTCTCCCACTAAAGCTACAAATGGAATGTTTTTGTTGTTGGCATAAGTCATTTGTTTTTTCATCTTAGAATTATCTGGATAAATTTCCGAAGGTATTCCATGAGCTCTTAATTCTTTCAACCATTTCATTGATTGTTTTGCTTCTAATTTTCCAAAATTTGCAAACATAAGCTGAGTAGAGGATAATAGTTCTTTAGGGAATAAATCTAATTCTTCAAGCACGTCAAAAATCCTATCAGCACCAAAGGAAACTCCAACTCCAGATAAGTCTTTCATTCCAAAAATACTAGTTAAGTCGTCATAACGACCACCTCCACAAATACTTCCAATGTTCACATTATTGGCTTTTACTTCAAATATTGCTCCTGTGTAATAGTTTAATCCTCTAGCAAGCGAAGGGTCAAATTCTAGTTTTGCTTTGTCTAATCCTAATGATTTTACCATTTCTAGCACTTCTGTAAGTTCTTCAATTCCTTTTACTCCAATTTCTGAAGAAGAAACTATTAAACTTACTGCTTCCAATAAGTTTTCATTAGATCCCGAAATTGTTAAAATTGGTTTTAGTTTTTCAATAGCAGATTCGGAAACTTCTTTCTCTCTTAATTCCTTTACAACTCCTTCCTCTCCTATTTTATCTAATTTATCAATAGCCACAGTAATAGGAATCAATTTGTCTGATTCTCCTACTACTTCTACCAGCCCAGAAAGGATTTTTCTGTTATTTATTTTAATTGTAAAATCCTCTAGTTTTAAGCTAGATAATACTTTATCAAATATCTGAATCAATTCTACTTCATACAATAAAGATTCGCTTCCAACCACATCTACATCACATTGGTAAAATTCTCTGTATCTACCTCTTTGTGGTCTGTCAGCTCTCCAAACAGGTTGAATCTGATATCTTTTGAACGGTAAATCTATTTCATTTCTGTTTTGAACTACGAATCGTGCAAAGGGAACAGTCAGGTCATAACGCAATGCTTTTTCTACTATAGAATTAGCAAAACGTATAGAATTATTATCAGTAAAAGCTTCTTTGTTTGATTTATTAAGAAATTCTCCAGAATTAAGCACTTTAAAAATTAGTCTATCCCCTTCTTCTCCATATTTACCCATTAGAGTTTCAGTCTTCTCCATGGTTGGAGTTTCTATAGGTAAGTAACCAAAAGTTTGAAAAACTGATTTAATAGTATCAAAAATATAGTTTCTTTTTACCATTACTTGTGGTAAAAAATCCCTTGTTCCTTTTGGTATGGATGGTTTAGACATTATTTTTGTTTAGAATTATCTTGTTCTAACAAAAATAGGAATAGTTAAGAGAAAGGAGTAATATTTGTCAATTAAAATGATTTAAACAAGGTTTGTAAATCTGTTCTCGATAATTGAAAATAAAAAACAGCAGAAATGTTGATATAATATAGCTCTGTAAAACATTAACTTTTATCTTTCAGTCAAAAGTAAGTTTACAAAAAAGTCTGATATCGGAATTTATTTACTCAAAATCCTCATACAATAAATAATTACTTCTCATTAATTTGTATTCTTTTAATCCATCTTCCCATGAATTATGAATTTCTTCCTCAGATTTCCCTTCCTTAATTTGACTTCTTAATGTGCTAGTTCCAGACAATTTATCAAAAAATGAAGTTCTAGTAATAAAATCTTTTCCTTTTGTTTTTTCGTTCATTCCCAATAACCATTGCAAATACATTTTTTTAGTATTTCTTATGTATAACAAACCAAAAAGACTCAAGTTGTATCCGTTACATTTTACGTCCTTGTATTTTGGGTTTTTAGAACCAATATTAGGTGATGGTATGAATGAATAAGAGGTTTCTAAAACATAAGGTGAGCCAATTATTTGAAATGGAAAATCCGTTCCTCTTCCAACACTTACTGAGGTTCCTTCGAAAAAACAAATAGATGGATACAAATAAACCGAAGACATATTAGGTAAATTAGGAGAAGGTGCAATTGGTAATTTGTAATAATCTTTGTGAGAATAATTAATACATTCTATCACTTCCAATTCGCATTTAACTTTTCCTTTTAACCAGCCTTCTCCATTTATCATTTTTGCCAATTCCCCTACAGTTAATCCATGAACCACAGGAATTGGATGCATTCCAACAAATGATTTGTGTTTTTCTTCTAAAATTGGTCCATCTACATAAAATCCATTAGGATTGGGGCGATCCAATATTAATACCTTTTTTTTGTTTTCTGCACATGCTTCCATTATGTAGTGCATAGTCGAAATGTAAGTGTAAAACCTTGCTCCAACATCTTGTATGTCAAAAATAATAATATCGATATCAGCTAATTGTACTGCAGTAGGTTTTCTGTTTGTTCCGTACAATGAGACTAAAGGTAAGCCTGTTTTTACATCCATGGATGATTTTACATGTTCCCCTGCAGATGCATTTCCTCTAAATCCATGCTCGGGTGAAAATACTTTTTTTACATTAATACCCAACGACAAAAGTGAATCGACCAAATGAGTATTTTTAATTGATGAAGTCTGATTTGCTACAATTGCAACTCTTTTTCCTTTTAATTTATTTAGGTAGAAATCTACTCTTTCAGCTCCAGTAATTATTGATGTATCGTAAGATACTTTGAATAACATTTCTTGTGATTTCCCTTGTAAAAATGCAAATTGTAAAAAAGAAAAAAGAAGGAGAGTACGAATCATCATATTTTATGTAATTTTAGAGCAACTAATTAAAAAACAATTATCCCTTGACGAGTAAATTTATTTCAAAAAAACTTAGAAAAGAACTGAGCTCAGGAAATAAATTTTCTAAACCTATCATCAAGGTAGCAATTACTAGTATAACAATAAGTATGCTAGTTATGTTAATTTCTATTTCTGTTGTAAAAGGGTTCCAGAGGGAAATAAAGAATAAGGTCGTCAATTTCTCTTCGCATATTCAAATAACTGATGGGGGAACTAATTACACCCTCGAAACTTCTCCAATAAAAATTAATCAACCGTTTTATCCTAACATAGAGAAAGAAGAGGGAATTGAACACATTCAAACGTTTGCAACCAAAGCAGGAATTATTCAATCCAATGCCGACACAGTTGTTTATGAAGACGAAACTAAGATAAATCGAGACATTGAAGGAATCGTTTTCAAAGGAATAAACCATGATTTTAATTGGGAGAACTTAAACGATAAAATTATTGAAGGAAATTATTTTTCTGTTACTAAAGATGAACTGAGTAATGAAATATTGATTTCTAATTTTATTGCCAAACGACTTAAGTTGAAAGTAAACGATAAAGTAAGGTGTTACTTTTTTAATGGTAAAAAACCTATTCCTAGAAAATTTATTGTCTCAGGTATTTTCGAAACTGGATTAGAAGAATTTGATAATCAGTTCGTTTTTATTGATATAAAACACACTCAAAAATTGAATGGTTGGGGTGTTTTCTCTTCTTTATTTTTGGAAACAAGACCAAGAAATAATGAGATTGTAATCTCTGGAAATGCTACCGGAGGAAATGAAAATTACCGTTACAAATTTGGAGATAGGGCTTTTTCAACATTTAATAAAATAAAATTTTGCGCAAATAAAGACACCGTTATTCAGATGGTAGTGAATGATTTTAGCATTAATACTGTGACTTTAGATGTGGAGCCTATTTCTATTGCTGATACAGCTTGGCTGGATATAAAAGTGGATAGTAAAGATGGGAACTGCATTATAACTGACACAGAATTTGAGTATGAATCGATCAATGATTCAGTGAGGCAGTATATAGGGAAAAATGGAACAATTACTACTACTCTTTCTACAACTGGGGGAAGTATGAAATACTACGTAGGGGGTTTCGAATTATTCATTTCTGATTTTACTACTCTGAATGAAAAAGAACTGACAATTAGTCGAATGTCTGATCCATTTTTAAAAGTCTCTAAAATAACTGATTTACAAAGTGAAATTTTTGGTTGGCTAAATGTTTTAGACATGAATGCAATAATAATTATTGTACTGATGATTATGGTGGCAATAATCAATATTATTTCTTTATTATTAGTTCTAATAGTTGAAAAAATAAGCATGATAGGAATCCTTAAATCATTTGGAGCACAAAACAATATGGTTAGAAATATTTTTATACGTTTAGGTACAGATATTTTGATAAAAGGAATACTACTTGGAAATGTGATAGCATTTGTTATAATTGGTTTACAAAGTGAATTTGGCTTTATAAAACTACCTCAAGATAAGTACTATTTGTCTAAAGTACCTCTTGGTTTTGAATGGAATGAATTCATAATTATCAATGCTATAACTGTAATTATTGGCTTATCAATTTTGTATTTCACTTCTATTTTTGTAGCCCGAATTACTCCAGTAAAAGCGATAAAATTCGAATAGCTGCTAAGTATTCTTATTTTTAATTTTTTGAGATGTTGAATCACTTTGAATTGGGTTAGTCGTATTTTTTTAACTCATTCCTTTTTAATTTATAAATTATATGAAAGCAATATTTTTAGTAAAAAACACAACTTCTGACAAAGCATTTGAGCTGAGAGAAACTCCAATGCCAATTGTGGAAAAAGGGGAAGTATTGATCCAATGCGAAGGTTTTGGATTAAATTATGCTGATGTAATGGCGCGTCAAGGTTTATACAAAGGAGCACCTCCTATTCCTTGTGTAATTGGATATGATGTAGTAGGTAAAATCACAGAAGTATTTGATGAGAAAGACAAAGGGTTGATTGGAAAAAGAGTAGTCGGACTTACAAAATTTGGAGGATATGCCCAATTTGCCAAAACAGATGTAACTGCCATTACAGAAATAGACGATACCCTATCTATTTCTGAAGCTACAGCTATTGCTACACAATATTGCACAGCTTATTTCGCAAGTAGTTACATTACTAATTTACATAAAGGAGACAAAGTCTTAATTCATGCAGCAGCTGGAGGAGTTGGTACAGCTTTGACACAAATTGCCAAAGCAAAAGGATGTGAAACTTATGGTTTAACTAGTTCTAACAAAAAAATTGATTATTTAAAATCGAATGGATTGGATCATCCAATCAATTTGAAAGAAACGGATTGCCAGGATCAATTCATGAAATTATCAAATGGAATAAAAGCGGATGTTATTTTCAATTCTATGGGGGGAGAATCCATACAAAAAGACATGAAAATACTTTCTGTGGGTGGAAGGTTAATAAATTATGGAGCTGCCAGTATCTCTGGTAAAAAACCAAATTTATTTACTTTACTTTCTTTGTTAAGAAAGACAGGAAAATTAAAACCGCTTCAGTTACTAGGTAAATCAGCTGGAATTATAGGAGTAAATATGCTTTCTATTGCAGATAAAAAACCAGAAATAATAGGTGAATGTTTGACAGCTGTAGTAAAACTCATGAAAGAAAACAAGAATATTAAGCCAATTTCTGGAGGAGAATTTAGTGTAGATAATATTGCCGAAGCTCATGCTTTGCTAGAAAGCAGAAAATCTACTGGGAAGATTGGAGTGAAATGGTGATTATTAAAATGCAGGACAATCCAATGATTTCCTTTTAGATTGTAGTAATTTAGATTTAACACTTCGTGATTTTTTGTTTCTTCCCAAACGATCTTTGCAGTTAGGATTTTTAAAAAACGTATGTTTCAAACTAAAGTAAATATCTCCAGCCTTAATTTCATCATGCTTGAAAAATAACGGTAAAAAATTATCTGATCCAATTGTAATATTCGCAATTCTAATTGCCAATCCTATTTGGGGATTCACATAATTATTTAAGGACAATGGGATTCCTACCCCTAAGTAATTAGTTTCATACCTTGCAGAAACTGCCAAAGTATTGGCTCTTTCAACTCCGTAAGTGTTTGCTGTAGGAAAATTCTGAATGATTGTTCCGTTAAAATAAATTCTATCATTTAAATTATAATCTACTTGCAAAGAGGCAGCTGCAGGTAACCAAGCCTTGTAACTTGATCCAGCCTGATTTGATTGTGATTCTGCATTTAAATCATTTAAAGAATTCACATCATCCACTGCTGTATTTTCATCAAAATCTCCATAATAAGAGTTATTATCAAAGTTTATATACCCAATATCAAGCAAAGAAACTCCAATTTTGTATTTATAATTTATTTGTTCGCAACCGCTCCTTGTAGAATGAGGAATATAACTCGTTACGTCTTCCTTCATTTTCTTGTAAGTTAATCCAAGGCTAGTCCCCCAGCCTTTTCCAGCACTAAATTCCGGTTCTGTATAAGAATATTTTCCATTCGTTTGTATCAATATTTGGCTCTCTAGAGTTGGTACTCTTACCAAGGCATCATCTACCAAAATAGCCGTATTTTGAAACCCAAACAATCGTTTTACAGAAATAGCTCCAGTCAGCATGTTGTCGTTAGTTGCAATTAGTATTTTACCGTAAGTAATTCCAATTTCTCCCCATACCATTGATTTTACCCTGGCGTTATTAATATTGTATGTACCGGTATCGGCAAGAGTTAATCCTTCACTGCCTTTAAGTTTACCTAATACACCAGGAATATTTTTTGCATTTACTACTCCCCTAACATTTGAAAATACAGAAAAAGAATGTCGGCCAATGCCAATACTTGCTGAAGGTCCTGTGATTTCAAAATCACCAAAGGCTTTTATCTTGTCTAAACTCATCTTGTAACTAGGGTCCGTATCGTATTGGTCAAAGTTGAGTAAGGTTGAATTTGGATAAAATGCAAAGTTATTTCTCAAATACGCACTTGCTCCTACAATATTTATATCCAACCAAGGTTTGGCATCTACAATATTAGATGGATTTAATAATTGACCATTTACCGGATTGTAATTGTCGTTTCTCATTCCTAGGTTTTCTTGTGCTGTTACTGAACCAATAAGACACAATGAGAATACAGTAAGTTGTGATAGCTTTTTCATAATTAATGAGTTTAGAGGTGTTCAAAATTTCTTTTTCTCTTTTCAAAAGAGAAATACTTTATGTAAATGGTAGAAATTTTTTCATATCTATATTAATTATGCTTGGCTTTATTAAAACTAACCTACACTTATAGAACGAAATATTTCACAAATAGTGTGCATTTGAGAAATAAATATGAATTAGGCATAAAAAAAGCCTCTTGAAATTTTTCAAGAGGCTTTTAAAAATTAGAATTGAATCTTATTTCTTAATCTTATCGTTTTGCTTAGTTATTGAGTAAAAATTATTCAGAATTTTTTTAATCAATGGCTCTTCTTGTTCATTAAATGTTTTTTCTATAAATGGTAACACACTATTTATGAAATCATTTCTTTCTAATTTTGCTTTGTCGTATTTGGCAGTTTCGTTATAAGGAATAGCATTTACGATATCATTCATTTTTACTACCATGTTATTATATACAACACTAAGATTATATTTAGAGTTAAAATCTGTAGGATTTAATTCCAAAGCTTTTTTATAAGCTATAACAGCAGCAGTATACATTTCCATTTCATTATAGGTAATTCCTGCAGCATATTGCAATGAAAAGTTATTAGCATATTTAATCAATGCTTTTTCTAATTCTACTTTTGCCTCAGCTGGTTTACCTACAGACAATAGTGTTTTAACCCCACTCAAAATAATGTTGACATTGTTTGGAAACTTAGCTTTTGCTATTTCCATAACTTTAGATGCTTCTTCTTGATTTTCAGCTTTGTTGTAAGCTTCAGTTAAATTCAAGTATAAATCTGCTCCTCCATATTGTATCTCAACACATTTTTTGTAATACAAAATAGCATTGTCATAATCTTTCAAGATATCTGCTGTTCTTCCTGTATAGTAGATTCCAGCACTGTCAGTCATTCCGATTAATTTTGCATACTCTTGAGAAGTAACAAAGTTTTTGTAAGCGACCTCATATTCCTTGTTATTAAATGAAGTCGATGCTAAATTTCTTGTTATATCATACATTGGAGCAGCTAAGTTTTTCAAATCTCTTCTATAATAACCTTTTGTATCTAGCTTACTTGTCATTTTCATGGCTTCCATTACTTCTGAAACAACATCCATTTTTCCTCTTAATTCTTTGGCAGCAGCCGATTTACTATTAGATAAACCTGCATATATATTAGCTCTCCATAACCACGTTTTAGCATCTTCTTTTGTATTTTCGTGTATTGTCGCTTTATCTATATAACTTTTTGCTTTTACAAAATTTGGCTTTTTAGCTTTTGCAATCATGATAGCACTAGTAAGGTTTTTCTTTTGTGAAAAACTAACTGTAGTTGCAATAGCAAAAATTGTTAGTATTAATAAATTCTTTTTCATTGTGTTTATTTTATGTATAATTAATAGTTAGATGCAAAATGTCACCAATTTGCATAAATATATTTCCAATTACTTTGCCAAACTTGTCTTTTTCTAAATTATTATGAAAAACTTAACATTTTTAAGACATTGTAAATGTAACAATGTTAAATAAAAATGCAAAATAAAAGTGGGTAGCAATGTTTAATTTAATAAGCAGCAGTAGTTAACTAGAAATCATCTAATTCCTGCTGCCTTTTCATTGTTTTACTGTAATTATTTAATTTAAGAGAAACAGTCAGCATAAAAACTGGGGATGCCGGATTATTATTTTGATAAACAGTCAAGTTATTGATAGAACTGGTGTAAATATTTCTTCTTGTAGAGAGAACATTATTTACAGTAAAAATAAAAGCCAGTTTATTCTTCATAAATGACTTGCGAAGTGAAACATCAAACCCATAATTATCTTCCATAAAACCAAGAGCAGAAGCTGTTTTACTTCGGTATTTGGAAACTAATTGCAATTTATAATTATCCAAAAACGTAAATGAATTTATCCAATTTATGTTGTAATTAAATGATTCATTTTTTCTTTCTCTCACATCAAGATTAGAATTTACTGAATAATAAAACAAGCTAACTCCTAAGTTTGTATTCCACCAATCTTTTAGATAATAAATAAAAGTTGGATCTACTCCTATTGAAGTAGAATTCCCAGCATTCTCAGGAGAGTTTATTACCACATTAGTGTCATAAACAGCTGGAACTCTATTTATCATATTATTCAATAGTTTAGCATAAGCCTCTAAAGAAATACTTCCTTTATTTCCTAATTGTTTTATATAACTCGCTTCAAGAGAATTGATGTATTCTGGCAATAAATTTGCATTTCCTTTTCTTACAGAATATGGACTTTCCCATGTAATAAAAGGCTCAAAATAATACGACCTTGGTCTATTTATTCTTCTCGAATAACTGAATAATAATTGCTGATTTTTGGGTAGTTTATATGAGAAATGTGCCGAAGGGAAAAAGTCAATTCGGTTTATATTCTGAAATGAATTCGGAAGGTTTGTTGCCTCTATTTTTCTTTGAGTATACTCAGCTCTTAGCCCAATTTGATAACCTAATTTCTTAGTTTTACCTTTTAGTAAAGAGTATGCAGAATGAATGTTTCTATTATATTGAACATCTGTAGAGTATAAGTCTACTCTGTCATTCTCTCTTGTTGTAGTATTGTATTCATAACTATCTCTGTCATCTTTACTAATCCCAAATTGAGTTTGAACACCTGCTTCTAAAACCAATTTATTCTTAAACGTTTTTAAATAATCAACATCAAACCGCAACACATTTGAAGGACCAAATTCTGTTCCATAGTTACCTCCTATTTTCGTTTCGTTTTCATTATAAAAATCATTGTAGGTATACTCGTCTACCGATCTCAAGTTATAAATTGCCTTTAAGTTAATGTGTTGACTTTTATCTCTTTCAATATTATATCGATAAGACAAAGAGTTGGATAGAGATTTAATTGTAATCTCATTAGAAAATCTATTTTCAAAACTATTCACCAAAGAGTCGTTATAAAACTCTTCGTAAAAGGAATTGTTATAAGGATTCATATCCATTTTACCAACTCTAGAACTAACGGATAAAACATGAGCACTATTTGGCGTATAAATCCATTCTCCCCCCACATTCATTCCACCATATTTCCATGAGCTTTCTCCATTTTGCAATACTTTAGTTTGATAAGTGTCATAATCAGAAATTCGTTCTTCTACTGAATATTTCGGCCTATTTCTTTGGTTGTAAGAAGCATTAAGATTAAAAGCATGTTTTTTCTCTCTATAGTTTATTGCTAAATTACCTCCATATCTATCAAAATTTCCTCCAGAAACATTGACTAACATACTCATTCCCTCTAGCTTATTTTTCTTAGTTATTATATTAATAATTCCTCCTACTCCCTCTGCTTGTTCTCTGGCTGATGGATTCGTAACAATTTCAATGTTCTTAATTGTACTAGCGGGAATTGCCTGTAAAGCATCCGAAGCATCCATAGCAGTAGGTACTCCATTTATTAATAAAGTAAAACTTCCACTTCCTCTCAACTGAATATTCCCTTCATTATCAACTTGTATAGAAGGCGTGTTTTGTAATACTTCTACTGCCGATTGACCTGCTGTAGTGTTCATATCCTCCACATTCACTATCTTTTTATCAATCTCATAAGTTACTTTTGGAATATCACCATTTATTAAAACTTCTTTCAATTGTACAGAGTTATCTAGTTTTATTTTTTTAAAATCATAAATAGTTTTTTCGTTACTAATAGTTACATTATTTATAGTTCTAGTTTGATACCCAACAAATGAAATCGTTAGGTAATAATTCCCTGAAGTAATTTTAGTTATATTAAACTTTCCTTTGCTATTCGTGATTCCGCCATTAACAACAATACTATCTTTTTTATTATAAAGTGCTACACTCACATACTCCATTGGAGTTGAAGTACCTGATTCCACAACTACTCCAAAAACTTCTCCTTTTGCTCCTACTGTATTGTTTCCTTGACCAAAATCAGTTAAGGGAAATAATATAAATACAATAATTATTAATCTTACCATGCTAAATTTTATATTTTAAATGCAAAAATAACTATTTTTGGATTATAAAATAGAGAAGAATGAAAATTGGAGTAATAAGAGAGACTAAAAACCCACCAGATAAAAGAGTACCACTATCTCCTGAGAAATGTGCTAAACTAAAACAAAACTTTCCTGAAGTGGAACTTGTTGTTCAGTCTAGTAACATTAGAGCCTTTAAGGATGAAGAGTATTCTGAATTAGGAGTAAACATTGTACAAGATGTTTCTGATTGTGATGTATTATTGGGAGTAAAAGAAGTTAAAAAAGAAGAATTACTACCCCATAAAACATATTTTTTCTTTTCACATACCATTAAAGAACAACCTTATAACAGAGATTTATTGCAAAAAATACTTGATTTAAAAATCAAGATGATTGATTATGAGGCTTTAACATACCCTAAGAATGGAAGGATTTTAGGGTTTGGGAGGTATGCAGGAATAGTAGGTGCTTACAATGCATTTTTAGCTTTTGGAATAAAATCGAATTCGTATAATTTGAAACCAGCTAATGAATGCCATGACTACAAAGAGTTGAAACAAGAACTTAAAAAAGTAAAGCTCCCTAATGATTATAAAATAATAATCTCGGGAGACGGAAGAGTTGGAAAAGGGGCCGAAGAAATAATTCATGCCATAGGAATTTACGAAGTCTCTCCTTTAGATTTCTTAACTAGCACAAGAAACGAACCTATTTATACACAATTATCTATAAAAGAATATAACAAAAGGAAAGACGGGCAACTATTTACTAAAGATGATTTTTACACTAATCCTGAATTGTTTGAATCAAATTTTAAACGTTTCTCGGACATAGGAGATATGTACATAGCTTGCCATTATTGGGATGCAAATGCACCTTTTGTATTCTCAAGAGAAGATATAAAAGCTGATTCTTTTAAACTTAAAATTGTAGCAGACATTAGTTGTGACATTGATGGACCAGTTGCTTCAACACTTCGTCCTTCAACAATAGACGAACCTCTTTATGGATATGATCCAAAAACAGAGAGCGAAGTAGATTTTATGAATGAAAACGCAATTGGCGTAATGGCAGTAGATAATTTACCTTGTGAGTTACCAAGAGATGCCTCAGAAGATTTTGGAAATGAATTACTAACCAAAGTACTACCAAGTATTATTGGAGAAGATATAGATACAATTATAGAAAGAGCTTCTATCTGTGAAAACGGAAAGCTTACCTCCTATTATTCTTATTTACAAGATTATTTAGACGGGGTTTAGTCTTTATTAATAAGTCCTTAGTCGCAAGTAATATAGACAATACAAATAACTTCCTCTCTTAACGGGAGGATTGAGGTGGGTCACCTATTCATTTGAAAAGTCACCTCCCTAGCCCTCCTCAAGGAGGGAAACTAAAATGAAATGGAAGATAAAGTAAATCAAAACATATCAGAAAAAGAGAATCAAAAACTTGAAAAAATAGCTTTTATATCTATTCTTTTGGCTTTGGTTTATATTTTTTTAAAGTTCTTTAATTATATTTATACATCTTCTTTTATACTTGATTCAGTATTAATTCCTGATTATACTATTAAATTTGCATTAAAAGAATCATTTTATTCTGGCTTAATTTTGAGTTTCGGAATCATAATAACTTTTTACCTTTATAAAAGAAAAAAATATTTTTTAGTTATAATGTTGAATGCTATATTTATAGTACAAAGTCTTGCATTACCCTATATATTACACATTGCGAACAACTATTAACTATTTACTAATCACTTTTCACAAAACGAAATGAATAAAATACTTATCGCCAACCGTGGAGAAATTGCATTGAGAGTAATGCGTTCTGCTAAAGAAATGAATATTAAAACTGTTGCAATCTATTCAGAAGCTGATAGAAATGCACCTTTTGTGAGGTATGCAGATGAAGCAGTTTGTGTTGGACCTCCACCAAGTGCTGAGAGTTATTTGTTAGGAGATAAAATTATTCAAATTTGTAAAGACTTAAATGTAGATGGAATTCATCCTGGTTATGGATTTTTATCAGAAAACTCTGAGTTTGTACAAAAAGCTACAGATGCTGGAATTACATTCATTGGTCCATCCCCAAAATCAATAGAATTGATGGGAGATAAATTAAAAGCAAAAGATACCGTAAAAGCATATGATATTCCTATGGTTCCTGGAACAGATCATGCTATTTCTGATATTCCTGCAGCTAAGAAAATTGCGAAAGAAATTGGATTTCCTATTTTGATAAAAGCATCTGCTGGTGGTGGTGGAAAAGGAATGAGAGTTGTAGAAAACGAAGAAGAATTTGAAGAACAAATGGACAGAGCAGTTTCTGAAGCCATTTCTAGTTTTGGAAACGGAGAAGTTTTTATTGAGAAATACGTAGGTTCACCCAAACACATAGAAATTCAATTAATTGCTGATACACACGGAAATGTAGTGTATTTATTTGACAGAGAATGTTCTATTCAAAGGAGACACCAAAAAGTAATTGAAGAAGCACCAAGTGCCTCAGTATTTCCAGAATTAAGAAAACAAATGGGTGAAGCAGCTTGTGATGTTGCAAGAAGTTGCGATTATTATGGAGTTGGGACTGTAGAGTTTTTGATGGATGAAAACAAAAACTTCTATTTCCTTGAGATGAATACAAGGCTGCAAGTTGAGCATCCTGTAAGTGAAATGATAACTGGTATTGATTTGGTAAAAGAACAAATTAATGTTGCTAGAGGAGAAAAATTGAGTTTTACTCAAGAAGATTTATCAATAAATGGACATTCTCTTGAAGTAAGAGTTTATGCAGAGAATCCTAGAAATAATTTTTTACCAGATATTGGTAAACTAGAAACGTACAGAAGACCACAAGGTAATGGAGTTCGTGTAGATGATGGATTGGAAGAAGGAATGGATATTCCAATTTATTACGACCCTATGATTGCCAAATTGGTTACACACGGTAAAGACCGTGAGGAAGCAATTCGAAGAATGACAAAAGCTATAGATGAGTATGTTATTACTGGAGTAGAAACTACTTTGGCTTTTTGTAAATACACGATTAATCACGAGAAATTTAAAGACGGTACTTTTGATACTAATTTTGTAAAAAATTACTTTTCAGATCCCTCAGTGTTAGATAATTTTGATCCGGAAGAAGAGAAAGTTGCGGCTATGTTTGCTGCTATACTATTTGATGGATTAAACGAAGGAAATCAAGCTTCAAATTCTGGAAGTTCTAAAAGTTCGTGGAAAGCGAATAGAGCTAAAATGAACTAATTTTTAAATTGGAACTGTTTTTGTATCTATCTAATTTAAAAAAAATAACATGAAATTTAGACTTCTATTTTTTCTTGGTTTAGTTACTTCATTTCCCTCATTGTCTCAGATAAGAAAAACGGACTCAATAGGAGATACGAATAAAAACAGAGCTCTTTATATAATTGAAAAAGGAGATACAATTCCTGTTTTTATTTTGAAAGAGTTTAATTATACTGACCCTGATTTTGCTAGAGAATGGAATCGTACAGTATTCTTTACAAAAAGAATGTACACCTATGCCAAAATTATAGACTCTATAGTAAAATCACATGATACGAAACTTGCTGAGATTGAAAAAAATGGATCTAAAAAAAGGCGAAAATCAAAAAAAACAAACAAAGCACTAAAAAAAACTTTGTGGGATGAATATTCATATGAAATAAAAAACCTAACCAATACAAGGGGAGATTATTTAACAAGATTAGTTCATAGAGAGACTGGATCTACTGCTTATGAACTAATAAAAAAATACAAGAATGGAAGAACTGCTTTCTTCTGGAATTCTGTATTATGGTCGTTTGGAAGTACTAATTTGAAAAACAAATTTGACCCAAAAGAAGATTGGATGCTAAAACTTGTGGTAGATGATATTGAGGCTGGTAAAATAATACCCTATACCAGAGCTCAATTGATACAAGAAATGAAAGCAAGAGAAGCAAGAGATAAGGCACGAAAAAAAAAGAATAACAAAAGAAATTAATAATAAAATAGTAGGCTACCAATCAATTAAAACCAATGATATGTGCATAAAATGTCATGGTGATATTGAAAATGAGATCAATAAAAAAACAAGATTTAATATTGATGATTTATACCCAGATGACAAAGCTATAGGATATTCTTCGAATTAAATAAGAGGAATTTGGGTGGTGAAAATGGATAAAAAGTAATTAGATTATTGGTGTTAATAAGATTTAGAGCAAGTTCTCGTTATCCCATAGTATTTCCATAATTTTGATTTATAATCATTGAGATAATTTATGCTGAAAATTGGAGTTCTTGGAGCAGGCCATTTAGGAAAAATACACATAAACTGTATTCAACAGATATCTGACTACGAACTTGTTGGTTTTTATGATACAGATAAAACTGTCTCAAAAGAAGTCGAGAAAGCTTATGGAATAAAATCATTTGACAGCATTGAAGATTTAATAAAGTCTGTGGATGTTGTGGATATAGTAACTCCAACTCTTTCTCATTTCGATTGTGCAAAGAAATCTATCATTGCATCCAAACATATTTTTATTGAGAAACCAATCACTAATACGACTGACGAAGCTAAAACTTTAATTAGTTTATCTGCTGAGGCAAATGTAAAAGTTCAGATTGGACACGTAGAGAGGTTTAATCCAGCTTTTTTATCCATTCAAGATAAAATAGAAAACCCAATGTTTGTTGAAAGTCACAGACTTGCTGAGTTTAATCCAAGAGGTACAGATGTTTCTGTGATTCATGATTTAATGATTCACGACATTGATATTATATTAAGTATTGTAAAATCTAATGTAAAAAGGATAAGTGCCAATGGGGTAGCAATTGTAAGTGAGACACCTGATATTGCAAATGCAAGAATAGAGTTTGATAATGGTTGTGTGGCAAACTTAACTGCCAGTAGAGTTTCTCTTAAAAACATGAGAAAAACTAGAATTTTTCAGAAAAATGCATACATCAGTGTTGATTTTTCTAACAAAGATGCTGCCTTACTTCAAATGAAAAATGTAGAAGGAGATGCTGACCCTTTTTCTGTAATACTTGACTTGGGTAAAGAGAAAGGAAAAAAAGAAATAGTATTCGAAAAGCCAACTATCAAAGAAAACAATGCAATAAAAGATGAATTACAAGCTTTTGCTAATTCTATCAATAATAACACTCAACCACTTGTAACAGTAGAAGATGGGTATAACGCATTGAGAATAGCTTCAATTATAATAGAAAAGATGAAGTTTTCGGGAGATAAATTCTTGCCAAATTTGTAAATTTTAACACACTATTTATTATAATTATTACGTTTATATTAAATTAGTGCTTTCTAAAGAATTTAACACTTGCCAAACCATTTATGAAAAATTATTTTCTAGTTATTTTTGCCTTGTTAATTACAGTTTCTTCTTGTAAACTATATGATCCAGAAGAGATTATTCCTTCTTATATTTATATTGATGATATTGTTGTAAGTGCAAAAACAAACGAAGGTACAAGTATTGATAATATTATAGATGCTTGGGTTTATGTAGATGGATCACTTATTGGCGTATATGAATTGCCGAGCAAAGTTCCGATTCATGTAGAAGGCAATTACAACTTACAAGTTTATGGGGGAATAAAGAAAAGTGGTTCTTCCTCGGTAAGAAAAAGACACGATTTTTTCAATTCTTTTGAAACCACACTTAATTCAATTCCTCAAAACATTGATACAATAACCCCTGTGATAGAATACGAATCAGGAATCACAATTTGGATAGAGGATTTTGAAGATCCAGGAATTAAATTTTCAAGTTTATCTTACAGTGATACAAATATGAACATTACTCTTGATCCTTCAGAAGTATTGGAAGGAAATGGTTCCGGGAAAATAATTTTTGATGCCACTCATCTATTATTTGAAGCTAAAACAAATGAATCACTTTTCAATTCATTTCCAAAAGCTGGAACTCCAGTATATTTAGAGTTTGATTATAAATCAACTGAAGTTTTAACCACAGGTATTTATCACAATAACACTTCTGCTGCAACTGCAAAAGAAGAGTATTATAATCTTAACCCGACTAATACGTGGAAAAAAGCGTATTTAGAATTAACAGATGTTATTAGTCCTCAATTATCAGCAACAGTGTTTGATATTTATTTTGAGGTAGCTAAAGATAAGTCTTCACTTCCATTGGTCTATATCGATAATATTAAAGTTATTTTCTAATATAACATGAAAAAAAAGAGCTCGACAAAATATATATTTTTAGTTTTTGATTATTTATCAGCTTTATTGTCATGGTCTGTATTTTTCTATTTTAGAAAAACACAGATAGAAAATATTCCTTTTGAATTTACCGAGCGTTTTTATCTTGGATTAATTATAATTCCTTTGCTTTGGGTAATTGCATATTGGTTGTTTGGGGCTTATGATAATGTGTATCGAAAACACAGGATGCAAGTATTCTCAAAAACATTAATTTTTTCATTTACAGGAGTTCTTTGTTTATTTTTTCTTTTTATATTGGATGATACAGTAACTGAATATTCAGATTATTACACTTCCTTTATTGTATTATTTTGTTTACATTTTATCCTCACTTTATTAACTAGGTTTATCTTAACTACTAGTATAGTAAAGAACATTCATCAAAAAAAAATAGGCTTTAATACTATTATAATTGGTGGAAACGAGAAAGCTTTCGAAACGTTTAATGAAATAAATGACGGAAAAAACTACGGAGGAAATATTTTTAAAGGCTACATAAGAGTAAATGGAAAAGATACTATTCTCAAAGAATACATTCCCGAATTAGGGACTTTACCGGATTTACATTTTGCCATCCAAAACAATAATATTGAAGAAATTATTATTGCGGTAGAATCAAACGAACATAAGATTCTGGAGACTATAATTAATGAAATTGAAGGCTATGATCTTATCATAAAAATCATTCCAGACACATATGATATTCTTTCTAGTAGTGTAAAAACTAGCAGTATATTTGGAACTCCATTTATGGAATTGAAAACAGATATTTTACCAAAATGGCAGAAAAGAATAAAAAGAGGAATAGATATTTTCCTTTCTATTATCGCTATTCTTATTTTAATTCCAGCCTATATTATCATACCGTTTTTAATTAAAAAAAGTTCTGAAGGGCCGGTTTTATTTAAGCAAATAAGAATCGGATTACACGGAGATGAATTTGAAATATATAAATTCAGAACTATGAAACTAAATTCTGAAAAAAATGGCCCACAGTTATCAAGTGAAAATGATCCAAGAATCACTAAAATTGGTAAATTTTTAAGAAAAACAAGGTTAGATGAAATTCCACAGTTCATAAATGTATTAAAAGGAGAAATGTCCTTAGTTGGTCCGAGGCCAGAAAGACAATTTTTTATTGATAAAATAATTTCAGAAGCTCCTCATTATAAACATTTACATAAAGTACAGCCTGGAATTACATCTTGGGGACAAGTGAAATATGGGTATGCCGAAAACGTAAATGAAATGGTTCAGAGGCTAAAATATGATATGCTTTATATCAAGAATCAATCTCTCTCTCTTGATTTCAAAATTTTATTATACACGGTAATTATTGTACTGAAAAGAAAAGGTAAATAAGACCTATTTACCAACCGTTAACTAGATTCTAAATAATTAATACTGCCGTTAATTCAAAAATTCTTGAATTTCACCTATCAATTGATCTGAGGATAAAACTCCCGATTTTCTCCAAATAACTTTCCCTTTTTTAAATAAAATTAAAGTAGGAACTCCTCTTACATTAAATTTACCTGCAGCATCTTGATTTTTATCTACATCAATTTTTACAATAGTAATTTTATCTTCGAGCTTACTTTTTGTTTCTATTAAGACTGGGGACATTGTTTTACAAGGACCACACCAAGTAGCAAAAAAATCTGCTAAGACTGGCTTTTCGCCATTTATTAATTTAATAAAATTTCCCATAATTAGTATGTAATTTTTCCAACCATACAATTGATATAAAAAAACACCAACTTAAATTCATAAGTTGGTGTTTTAAAATGTTGATTATTAAATTAGTTAGCTTTTATCTTAGTAGGTCTTTTTTCTAATTTTGGTTCAGATTTATTCATCTTTGATTTACAACAAGCTTTTTTTCCTTTAGTACAAGATTTCCCTTTAGTTACTTTTACTTCTTGCTTAGTTCCTTTTACATCAGATGATTTAGATGAAGAACATTTTTTAGCACAAGATTTTTTAGAATTAGATTTTACACATGTTTTTTTAGAGTCTTTTTCACATTTGTGAGCTACTTCTA
>Ga0209713_10000043_pt1 | contig 77138 bp, 75 predicted proteins | sample ArcOceMetagenome_3_FD_187444 | JGI IMG/M metagenome (GOLD analysis project Ga0209713, IMG submission 187444) | Marine eukaryotic phytoplankton communities from Arctic Ocean - Arctic Ocean- Svalbard ARC20M Metagenome (SPAdes) (version 2) | ecosystem: Environmental > Aquatic > Marine > Oceanic...
CCAGTGATGCATATCAAAAGCTGCTTCTATGTAGGTAACAAATTGATTTAGTTACCATTAATATGGTGGGCCTGGTCAGATTTGAACTGACGACCAAAGGATTATGAGTCCTCTGCGCTAACCGCTGCGCCACAGGCCCGTATGGGAGCACGCATGATACCCGTGCTGGTGGTTGAGATCAAGATTCAGTCGGCCTAAATCACTGATTTAATAGTCTCTTTTTATTTTCGCCCCATGGTAAAGGATGTACGAAAAGTTTTGGTTGGACTGGTCCCGCACCTGGACACTGCTGGCAGCCATATCTTGCTGTGGGCGAGGTAAATAGTGATGGCCTTCTTGGGTGCAATGACCGCGCACAGGTGACCAGTTATTGTGTCCAATGGTTTGTTTTGCGCCTGCGGGCATGAAAGACTGCAAAGCAAAGCCTATGCGTCGCTGGTCTTGGCTTCGGTTAGGTTGTGACCCATGAATGATCATGGCGTGGTGCAAGGACATTTGGCCTGGTTTGAGAATCAAGTCTACTGCTAAATTGGCATCCACGTTAGTGACTTCTTGGCCACGGGTTAATATATTGTCTGCACCATAGGTGTCTTGGTGGGGTTGGATATCTTTGTGGTGGCTGCCTGGAATCATACTCATGCAACCTGTATAGCGAGTGCTGTGAGTGAGTGCAATCCAAGGGGTGACAAAATTACGGGGCGTGATGCCCATGTAGGTCGCGTCTTGGTGCCAACTTACAAAATGGCTGGAGTTGGGCTCTTTGATGAATAAAACACTACCCCACAAAGAAAAGTTTGAACCCAAAAGGTCCTCTACCGCATCAAGAACTTTTGGGTGGTATGCCAGATCATCTAGAAACTTAAAACACAAATGGCCGTTATTGCGGTTAACACCTGTTAAATCCTTGGGGTATTTTGCTTCTGCAGCTTTTAATTTTTCTGCATAGGCATTGGCTTCATCCTCAGACATGACGTCGATTGGAGAGATGAAACCTTTTTTATGGTAGCTTTCAATTTGATGTTGGCTAAGTACTTTGCCCATTAAAGGTGCTCCAATTTTTAAGGCTAAGGTGTTAGGTATTAGATATTAGGTATTCAGGTTCAAGCTAAGTGTTAGATGACCGACACCATAGGGATTTGTCCATCAGTGTCTGCAATAAGGTATAATTTAAAGGTTGAATTATATTAGGTGCAATTAGGCATGTCCAAAGAAGTTAATTACCAAAATAATCCCCTGCATGGCTTGAACTTAAAAACCATGCTCACAGAAATTGTGGACCACTATGGTTTTGAGATTTTGCATGCTTATTTGTATATTCATAGTTTTAAAACCAACCCAAGTGTCGATTCTAGCGTTAAATTCTTGAAGAAAACACAATGGGCGCGTGAAAAAGTTGAAGCTTTTTATTTGTATAAGTTTAAAAATTTGCCAAAAGTATCAAGTGATCAATTCGAGTTACCACCGCGGGACCGAATCATTCCTGAAGACCAGAGTCCAGGTACACCTTGTGAGTTGAGCTTAGAAGATGCTGGAGTGCTGCAACAACAGCGTGAAAGTAGGGCTAACGAGTATGATAAATTAGCGGGGCGCGACAGCCCTAAAGATCGGCAACCTAGTAAAACTAAACCCAAGACTCAAGACAAACCTTGGTCTAAACAAGGGGGTAAGTCACCTTGGGAGCCCCAAGCAAAGTCAACTTCTTCTGCTGAAGTTAAAACCAGTGGCACTCCCCCTGACCCGTGGGCTAACTCACGTAACAAGTTCAAGTCTTAAACTCAGGCTTTAGGTTGGGTCACTAGCCTGGACAATCTAAGGGTATGGGCTAGCGTGGATGGGCCCTCGCCATTTGTGGCTTGCGTAGGTGCAGCGTCTCTCTATATAAGGTGTAAAGGCCTGAAGTTAAGATTAAACTGCTGCCAATGAGAGTCAAGTGACTAGGCCATTCGTTAAATATAAAAATCCCAAATACCATTGCCAACGGTAGGGAAACGTACTCAAATGGGGCCGCCAGAGCAGACTCAGCATGGCGGTATGCTTGGCTAATAAGATAACCCCCTAAGGCGCTTCCTGCACCCAATAAAATAAACAGCTTGGTATCATCATACTGCCAAGGCCCCCATGGCCGTAACAGAAAGTTTAGAGACGGACTGCTGGCATCGTTAAAACTGCCATCTCCCACGGCCATCCACATGGCAGTACTAACAACGACAAAGGTGATTTGAATATAAAACGTCATAGTCGCAGCTGACTCGGTATCACGCATGGTGCGAGTCAGTGTATGCAAGCTGGCATAACAAAATGCTGCACCAATAGGCAGTAAAGACGCAAACATAAATTGGCTGCTGCCTGGCTGCACCATAATCAAGACACCCAAGAAACCTAAGCCGATGGCGAGCCAGCGGTGCAGACCAACATGTTCTTTGAGAAAGATGATTGAGAATAGGGTGATGACACTGGGACTGATAAAGAACAATGCCACGGCATCAGCGAGTGGCATAGCCACCAAACCTAGAAAAAACAACATGTTGGCCATTACCACACAGCTGCCCCGAACTATATGTCGGGCTAGACGCTTAGTTTTTAAACTTTTTAGGCCGCCAGAGCTTGCCAGTAGCAACGTGAAAATGAGGGCGATACCAACCAATGAGCGCAGCAGTATAATTTGGTGAAGTGCATAGGCGTCGCTTAAAAACTTAATGGTTACGTCGGTCGTGGAGAAACATACGCTGGCGCCAATGGCAGACATGATGCCTATGGCATTGCTTGATTTAAATAGGTTGCTGAACATAAGCACACAGCCAACGATTGAACGTACAGCAATATAGCGAACTTATCCGCAACAATACAGACTTATAAATTTATTAGTTGAGGCTGTTAGATGTCAGTGTTAGGAGGGCAATGAAGACTGCCACCTAACAGACCATTGGGGTCTGGTAGGAATGGCAGACTATCAAGGTAATACTTAGTCTTCGATAAAACTACGCAAGTGGTCAGAGCGCATTGGGTGGCGCAATTTACGCAGTGCTTTGGCTTCAATTTGGCGGATACGTTCACGTGTCACATCAAACTGTTTTCCCACTTCTTCTAAGGTATGGTCAGTATTCATCTCGATACCAAAACGCATACGCAGTACCTTAGACTCACGGGCTGTTAGGCCAGCTAATACGTCCCGCGTCGCTTCACGCAGGCCTTCTCCAGTGGCGGAGTCGATGGGAGAATCCATCGAACTGTCTTCGATAAAGTCACCCAAGCTGGAGTCTTCATCATCGCCAATGGGCGTTTCCATTGAGATAGGCTCTTTCGCAATTTTAAGTACTTTACGAATCTTATCTTCGGGCATTTCCATGCGTTCACCTAGCTCTTCTGGCGTAGGCTCGCGACCCATTTCCTGAAGCATTTGGCGAGAGATACGATTAAGCTTGTTAATCGTTTCTATCATGTGCACAGGGATACGGATGGTGCGCGCTTGGTCAGCAATCGAGCGGGTGATGGCCTGACGGATCCACCAGGTAGCGTAAGTAGAAAACTTATAACCACGACGATATTCGAACTTATCGACGGCCTTCATTAGGCCTATGTTACCTTCTTGGATTAGATCCAAGAACTGCAGGCCACGGTTGGTGTATTTTTTAGCAATAGAGATCACCAAACGTAGGTTGGCTTCCACCATTTCTTTTTTAGCACGTCGGGCTCTAACTTCACCCATGGTCATGCGACGGTTGATGTCTTTGATTTCCGCCAGGCTAAGCCCAGCCTCTTCAACCACCATAGAAAGCTTTCGTTGCGCACGGCGCAGATCGACCGCATTTCGGCGAATAGCAGGCGCATAAGAGGCACCACTGGCAATCAACTCATCAGCCCATTCAATATTGGTTTCGTTACCTGGAAACTCGGCAAGGAAAACATCACGCGGCATTTTTGCTTTGCGATTACAGATGATGGTAATAATCTTTTCTTGGGCACGAATGCGAGCAAGTGCGCCACGGGGGTATTTCGCTACAGATTCAAAATGCTTAGGCACTAATTTTAGTGGTGAGAACAAAAAGCCAAGGTGAGCATAGGCTTCCTTAGCTTGCTTGCTTTCGCGGCCATGTTTTTCAACTGCCAGCAGAGCCACGACCAGATGTTCCTCTAGTTCGGCAAAGCGTTCAGCCGTTTCAATGGGATCTGGACCATTATCTGTTTCTTCTTCGTCATCATCATCACTTTTGACAACTGTCGTTGGGTTGATCGGTGATGGGTTAGGTTCACCATCTGGATCTATATAACCACTAAAAAGATCACTTAAGCGGCCTTCTTCAGTAAAGATGCGTTTATACACATCGATAATGGTAATGACACTGTCTGGATAATGCGCTAAAGCTGCCATTACATCCCGCAGGCCTTCTTCAATGCGTTTAGCAATGACGATCTCACCCTCACGGGTGAGTAATTCTACGGTACCCATTTCGCGCATATACATACGCACAGGGTCAGTCGTGCGGCCAGCCTCGTTTTCCACTGCTGCCAACGCTGCAGCAGCTTCTTCAGCGGCGGCTTCATCGGTAGAGTCACCGTCGGTCATGAGCAGTGTTTCAGCATCTGGCGCTTGCTCAGATACAGTAATGCCCATGTCGTTAATCATACCGATGATATCTTCGACTTGATCTGGATCTGCGATATTTTGAGGCAGGTGGTCGTTAACTTCTGCGTAAGTTAAAAAGCCCTGCTCACGCCCTTTGGTGATCAGTTCTTTTAGGCGTGATTGTTGCTGTTCATTGGCGGCCATGGCAACCCTATATTTAGTGAGCGGATATATGAAAAAGTCAGCTCTCGATTATAGTGGAAAAACCAAAATTCCGCCACAAATCCTACGAGATTAGCTGATGTTTTGTGCTTTTTGAGGCCTGCACGCGGCTAGGGCTAAATTGGATCTGTTTTTGCGATGCCTAGCATGCCGCCCGATAGCCTCGGACCAGTAAAAGATCCGCAGTAAAGCTATTGTCTACTTTTTAGCCGCTTTTGCAACTCTTCTTTTTCTCTGAGTAGCTCTTTTAGCTGTTTTTTGATGCTGGCGTCAGCATTAGGCTGTGATGCCAAGTGCAATAGTTGGTTTAGACGTTCTTCAAAATGGTGTCCCAAGAGTCGACTAATGGCTTCTTCTAGCTGTTGTGGGTAGTTACCTTGGGGTAGGAGCGATTCCATAGCCGCTAGCTGCCGCAGCATTGGCCAAGCATCCCATGTGGCGCACTCAATATGCAATTCAGCAGGGTTTGGCCAGCGCTTTAAGGTTTGGAACATATCCTGCACGGTGTTAAGCAACTGAATAAGTACGCCTGCGTCTTGCATCTTTAATGCACTTAAATGACTGGGAATTTGTGGTACATGTTCTGCCGTTTCTGGATGCCGTAATATTATCCGCAAGGCGGCGTGAGCGGGATTTTGTACCTTAGGTAAGGTGGCACTAAAATATGGTTTTAACGCAGTCAGCGGTTCGTCAGTGGATGTGGCCTGATGCTGCTCATGATATTCTTGATTCCAGTGCTGGGCGTCTTGTAAGTGATCTGGCTGTGCACCAGCTATGGGGTAGTCAGGATATTCTCTGCTATCACCTTTATGATGACCTTTATCATTGGCATTGCTATTACGGGACCTTATTGTTGGCGCATCTAAGGCAGTTGCTGAGTTTTTTTGCTGGGTGTTGGCAGAGTCTTGTATGTTGCTCTCTTCAGTCATAATGGGCGTTTTAAGCGCACTTAACTCTGCTAAGGTGTCTTTGTCTAGCCCCGTAATCTTACTTAATCGAGCCTCCATCATGCTGTGCATAATGCCTTTGGGGATGGTGGCGATTAACGGGCTAGCGTCGGTGGCAAGTTTTGCTCTGTGTTCTAAATTATGTGGATCTAGGTCTTGGCTCAAACGTTGAAACAAAAAATCGCTCAGTGGTGCAGCGTCGACGATGCGAGCTGTAAGCTGATCTTTACCTTCTTGACGCACTAAAGAATCAGGGTCTTCACCATCGGGCAATAATAAAAAGCGTGCCTGACGGCCATCTGCCATAAAAGGCAGGCAGGTGTGCATTGCGCGATCTGCTGCTTTGAGTCCTGCAGCGTCACCATCAAAACAAAACACCACTTCGCTAACCAATTTAAAAATACGTTCTAAATGAAAACTGCTGGTGCTGGTGCCAAGGGTGGCGACAGCATAGTTAATGTCGTGCTGTGCTAGCGCCACCACATCCATGTACCCCTCAACCACCATAATGCGTTTCAGGTTACGTTCATGTTGGCGGGCTTCATAAAGTCCATAAAGCTCTTTTTGTTTGTGAAAAACCACCGTTTCTGGGGAGTTTAGGTATTTGGGTTTATCATCGCCTAACACACGGCCACCAAACGCAATAATGCGGCCTTTGTAGTCTTTAATCGGGAACATAATCCGATCCCTGAAACGGTCGTAGCGGCGTTTGTTTTCTTCTTTCTCTACCGCCATGCCAGCGTCAATAAGTGCTTGTTCTTGCTCTTTTTTTGGAGCCAGTTCTTGCATTAGATTTTGCCAACCAGCGGGGGCATAGCCAACACCAAAGCGCTGGGCTATTTGGCCGTTTAGGCCTCGTCCTTTAAGGTAAGTGACCGCTTTTTGCCGATCTGGATGACGGCGTAATTGGCTCTGGTAATACTGACTGGCGCTGTTGAGTAATGCGTAAGCTTGGTTGCGAGCTTGAGTTTTAGCTTGGCTGGCTGCTGAGGCCGCTTTGCTAGTAATGCTGTCATCTTTAGGCACAGTGAGGCCAGCTTTACCAGCCAGTTCTTCCACCGCTTCTGGGAAATTCATGTTTGCCAATTGCATCATAAAGCCAATAGCGTTGCCGCCGGCGCCGCAGCCAAAGCAATAATAAAACTGCTTATCAGGAGCGACACTAAAGGAAGGGGTTTTTTCTTTGTGGAAAGGGCAGCAGGCTGAATAGTTGCGGCCTGTTTTTTTCAGCTTTACGTGACCGTCGACTAAGTCGACAATGTCGGTACGGTCGAGAAGTTCATCAATGAATGCTTGCGGTATGCGTGACGCCAAGTGGTTTGCCTTTTAATAAAAGCTTAAGCGAGTTGCGCTTTAATTTGGCCACTTACTTTGCCAATATCTGCTCGTCCTTGCAACTGCGGTTTTAAAATACCCATCACTTTGCCCATGTCTTGCATGCTGCTGGCGCCAGCATCAGCGATGGCTTGGCTAATGAGCTGGCTCACTTCGTCATCGGTAAGGGGCGTGGGTAAAAATTCCTGAATCACACTGATTTCTGAGTGTTCAATGTCGGCTAAGTCTTGGCGGTTAGCGGCTTCATATTGGCTGATAGAATCGCGACGTTGCTTGAGCATTTTATCAAGTACGGCCAAGCCACGGGCTTGGTCTAACTCAATGCGCTCGTCAACTTCGATGCGTTTGAATTCGGACATCATGGTGCGGATGCAGGTTAAGCGAGGTTTGTTTTTGTCACGCATGGCTTGTTTTTGAGCATCTTTAAGTTGAAGCTTTAAATTGGACATGGTGAATTCTCGCTGAGTTGGTTTCAGTAATTATAGCGTAACTAGGCGTACACTCAATGCGTAAACGTCAGAAACGACAAAGGGGCGGGTAACTGAAAAACCGCCCCTAAGTATCGCTTTACTCAACTATGCCTTTAAACTGTGCTTTGTTTATTGGCTGTAAAGCAGGTCGTGCAAGGTTCTATATTAGGCGTAAAGCCTAGTATAAGCGAACGTGACGACGGTTCTCGCGAACTAGCTTCTTCGCGTGGCGCTTAACGGCAGCTGCAGCTTGACGTTTGCGCACGCTGGTTGGCTTCTCGTAGAATTCTTTTGAGCGAACATCTGCTAAAGTGCCTGCTTTTTCACAAGCACGCTTAAAGCGACGTAGGGCAATGTCAAATGGTTCGTTGTCTTTCAGTTTTACAGCTGGCATATCTCTACCTAATTGTGGACGCCGCATTAGGCAGCCATCCGAATGTTTTTCTATGCACTGACTCATGGTCTCATCGTTCGACTGGAGAAAGTGTTCCTAATTGATCAAGGCCGCATATTTTACTCTTATGTGTCGGCCAGTGTAAAGCCCATTTGTCATCAAGTTAAAGGTGTTTTCTATAGATAGGGCAATTCACACTTCTACGTGTGGTCTTTAGGCTTGATGAAAGGTAAAATTCGGCCCTGATTGTCCAAATAATAGAGTTAATAAAGTCATTCATGCGCGTATTAGGCATAGAAACATCTTGTGATGAAACTGGGGTCGCCATCTACGATACTCAAAAGGGTATATTGTCTGAGGCGCTTTATAGTCAGGTGGCTGTGCACGCTGAATACGGTGGAGTGGTGCCAGAATTAGCGTCCAGAGATCATATCCGTAAGTTGGTGCCATTGATGCGAGAGGTGTTTGATAAGGCAGGCTTAGCTTATGGTGACGTCGATGGGGTTGCCTATACTGCTGGACCTGGGTTAATTGGGGCTCTGATGGTTGGAGCTGCTACAGGCCGTGCTTTAGGCATGGCATGGGATCTACCCACCATTGGTGTGCATCATATGGAAGGGCACTTGCTTGCTCCCATGCTAGAAGAACATGCCCCGAAACCACCTTTTGTGGCGCTCTTAGTTTCAGGTGGTCATACACAATTGGTGCATGTACGGTCTTTGGGTGCATACGAATTGCTTGGCGAATCTTTAGACGACGCCGCTGGTGAAGCCTTTGACAAGGTTGCCAAGATGATGGATTTAGACTATCCAGGTGGTCCCTTGGTGGCTCAGTTAGCCTTAAAAGGAGATGCCTCGCGATTTAAGTTTCCGCGCCCGATGGTCGATAGACCCGGACTAGATATGAGCTTTAGTGGTTTAAAGACCGCGGTATTGTATGCCATTCAAGACATCCAAAAGCAGCAAGGGCTATTACATGAGCACGACAAAGCCGACATTGCGGTCGCCTTTCAACAGGCTGTGGTTGATACATTGGCCATTAAGTGTCGTCGCGCTTTGCAACAAACGCAGCTTTCTACGCTAGTTATGGCGGGTGGAGTGAGTGCTAACTTGGCCCTACGGGAAAAGCTAGCAGCAGAGACTGCCAAATTGCGTGCTAAGGTGTATTACCCAAGGCCAGAATACTGCACTGACAACGGGGCAATGATCGCTTATGCAGGTGCTCAGCGTTTGGCAGTTGGCCAATGTGATGACCTCACACTTAAAGTAAAGCCACGCTGGCCATTAAGTGACTTGCCGCTAGTGGTTCAATAATTACTGGGTGACCTACCCACACCAAGAGATTTTGTAATGGACACAGTATATGTACATGGTTTAACAGTAGACACCGTCATTGGTATTTTTGATTGGGAGCGTGAAATTCGCCAAACTGTGGTGTTAGACGTAGAAATGGCGGTGGATATTAGCCCTTCAGCAGCGACTGAAGACATCGATCGCACGGTTAGTTACAAAGACGTCTCAGATCGACTGACGCAGTTTGTAGAACAAAGTGAATTCTTACTAGTTGAGACCATGGCAGAACAAATTGCGGGTTTAATTTTGACGGAGTTCGCGGTACCTTTTGTGCGTATCAAGCTAGGTAAGCCTGATGCAATTGCCAATGCCCGTGATGTGGGAGTGATCATTGAGCGCGGCCAAAAGCCAACCTGATGACTTATGTTTACTTAGGTTTAGGGGCCAACATTGAGCCTCAAGCCAGCCTTCAAACAGGCATAACAGAGCTTAGAGCGGCCTTTGGTGAAGTGCATTTATCACCGGTCTATCGGGCACCCGCAGTAGGCATGGACGGAGCAGATTTTCTTAACATGGTGGTGGCTTTTGCTTGTCCCATGAGTCACGCAGAATTAGTGCAATGGATACGTGAGATTGAAACTAAGCATGGGCGCAAAAGGGCTGCTGGATTAGACATTAAGCCCACTAGTCACGGCCTAGATATGGATTTATTATTATTTGGTCAATTAGTGGATGTTAACGCTAATGTGCCGCGGGCAGATATTTTAACCTGTGCCTATGTATTGCAGCCATTAGCAGACATCGCCCCAAACCTAGTGCACCCGGCGCAGGGTCTAACCATAAGTCAGCTCAACACTGCATGTCAGTTTGACCAAATCCTGTGGCCTACTGAATATTGTTTCTGATGTTTTAAATTGAAGCTTTGGGGCAAAGACGCTTAGTTATTTCACATGCTTGGTTATTTCAGGCGCTTGGTTTCTTAACACGCTTTTGTTATTTAAAACGCTGTGTTGTTTTAGGTCTTAGAACGACTAAGGCATGCAATTTGAGCTTCTTTAAGCGCTTCTCCAAGGGCCCTACCCTTAAAACCTTGAGCCATTAATGAGGTGGGTTTTACGGTGTGTATTCGTTCTAAGTCATCTAATATAGGCTGCTTTGGCGATTGCCACCCAAAAAGAGGCTCTTGGGTTTGGGTGATGGCTTGGCATAAACACAATAGATCATCCAATAATTCTGTATGGCGCATAAGGCCAAGGTTACTCAGCAGTAGATGCTTTTGTGCAGCTTCTAATTCAGTGTAAGCGCGCAACTGACGTTGATGGTTGCTGGTGGCAAGCGCTAAAGCTTTGTGCTGGTTGGGTAGCTTTATTTGTTTCGCAAGGTCTTCAATTTGAGGCTTATTGAGCTGGTATAACACACCGGTAAAACGCACTTCTGTGCGGGTGCTGGCTGCACTTGTGAGCCTCAGGGTGTTGAGCGCTTGAGGTCTGCGTGAAAGAAGTTCTGCTAAGGCGGGCATGAGTTGGTGCAATGCCCCACAAACTTCTAATACTTCAAAATAAATCCATGGGCTCTGGCTGCTTAGGGCTTTTTGTGTTTCTTGCCAGATGCGCTCTTTGGCTAGAGTGGCGAGTTCACCTGAGGCGCAGATGATAGCCAACAGGGCTTGGGTTTCAGAAGCTATACTGAAGCCTAAATGGTGTAGATGGGCGGCAAAGCGTGCCGTTCTCAGCACCCGCAAGGGGTCTTCACTAAAGGCTTTAGACACATGGCGTAAGCGCTTTGCTTTTATGTCTTCTTGACCGCCATAGGGGTCAATCAGGTCGCCATTAGATGCTTGAGCGATTGCGTTAATGGTAAGGTCTCGGCGCAGTAGGTCCTCTTCTAAGGTCACCTCTGGTGTAGCATGAACTTGAAAACCCTTATAGCCTTGGCCAGCTTTACGCTCGGTGCGTGCAAGGGCATACTCTTCTTTGCTTGTGGGGTGCAAAAAAACAGGAAAATCTTTGCCTACCTGTTGATAGCCCAAAGTAAGTAAGGCTTCAGCACTACTTCCAACCACCACATAATCACGCTCTTTGACAGTGAGGCCTAATAGGCCGTCGCGCACGGCTCCACCGACTAAATAAGTCTGACTAGTGGTCATGTGGAGTGATTTTCATAGTGAGTTGCAATGCTCTGGATACTGCACGCAATAAGCAGTGAAACCTCCTTCAAGACTATAAACCTCATCAAAGCCTTGCTGGGCCAAAAAGCCTGCGGCTTGAATGGAACTGATGCCATGGTAGCAACAAACGATGATGGGTTTGTCCATGTCTGCTTCACGTAAAAAGTCTGGTAGGGTATCGTTATCAATGCGTTCACTATTTTTAATGTGGTGCTGTTGGTAACTATTGGCATCGCGGATATCGACTAGGTAGGCACCTTGGCTAACCTTGTCCAAAACATCAGCTGGGGCAATGGAAGTAACTTCAGACATATTTGAATCCTATAGAGTCTCATCAGCAGTGTAGTGCTTGTAAGTGATTTGTGCAATTCTGTATTAGAGAAAACTAATGATAAGAAATTGGCTAAATAAAGTTAAGCTTTTTGGCAACTTACGGTAAAACATTGACCGTCTTCTAAACGCATTAATTTCAGATGACCACCCCACACACAGCCCATGTCGAGGTTAACCACATGGTCTTTTCCCGTTTCACCCCTTAACGTCGCCCAGTGGCCAAACACTTGTCGTGAGGTCACTAAACTAGGCACATTAAACCAGGGCATTAATTCGGTCTGTAGCGCATCTGCACCAACATAGGCCTTACCGGTTTGAACGAAATCTAACTGGCTAGCAGAAGTAATAAAACGCATGCGAGTGAATGAATTAGTAATGCAGCGCCAGCGGTCTATGCCTTCCAGGTTATCATGCCAAAGGTCTGGTTGGTTGCCATACATATTAGCGAAGAATAAAGGCGCAGTCTCGCTTTGCAACAGCGTGTGTAACTCTTGGGAGAGCTTCTGGGCTTGCCTTAAGTCCCAGCATGGAGGAATGCCTGCATGTGTCATTACCGTATCAAGCTGAGCATCATAGTGCAGCAGCGGTTGCTGTTGTAACCAAGTTAACAGGGCTTCACGGTCGTGGGCTTCAAATATTGGTTGCAAGGTGTCATTGGGTTCTAATTGGGCATTTTTAGTGTGTAAAGCTAGCAAGTGAAGGTCGTGGTTACCCAATACAACTTTGGCTCGGTCACCGAGGGCTTTGATGAAACGCAAAGTCTCCAGTGATTGTGGGCCACGGTTAACAAGATCACCCGCCACCCAGAGGCAGTCATCCTCACTAAAGCCGACTTGCTTTAGTAACGACTCTAGGGCTGCTAAACAACCCTGAATATCACCTACAGCGTAACTAGCCATAATTTAAGCCCAGTTAGTGCAGTGCGTTGGGATAAGACAATGTAAAAGCTGGGATGGGCGCGGTAAATTCGTGTCCATCCGCAGCAACCATGCCATAAGAACCGCGCATGCTACCTACTTTAGTTTCTAACACGGTGCCACTGGTGTACTGATGCTGCTGGCCTGGTTCAATAATGGGTTGCTGCCCCACAATCCCTTCGCCAGAGACCTCTTGAATTTTTCCATCGCCATCAGTAATAATCCACTTGCGACTCATGAGTTGGGCACTTTGCAGACCACTGTTGGTGATAGTGATCCTGTAGGCGAACACGTAGCGGTTGCGGCTCGGGTCAGACTGTTCGGCAAGAAACTCGGTTTTTACGCCTACGTTAAGGTCATAATTATTACTTGAGGTGCTCATTTTTAGCTTTAGCTCGATGTTTGGGTCAATAAATTACTAATGGCGACAAATTCGCCCACAGTTAAACGTTCTGAACGAATGCTAGGGTCAATGCCCAAACTTTGCAACTGTTCATCGCTCGCAATGCCCTTTAGATTGTTACGTAAGGTTTTGCGGCGCTGGGAGAAAGCGCTCTTTACTAGCTGCTCAAAATGGTTAAAGTCTAGGGCTTTATGAGGCAACTCCGTGTATGGTGCCATACGTACAATGGCAGAATCTACCTTAGGCCGAGGATCAAAAGCCTCAGGTGGGACCTCAAACAGGCTATCGACTCTACAAAAGTACTGCGCCATAATGCTGAGACGGCCATAATTATTGGTGCCTGCGCCTGCAGCCAAGCGCAGCACGACTTCTTTTTGCAGCATAAAATGCATGTCAGCAATAAGGTTGGTGTAGCTGAGTAGATGGAAAATCAATGGAGTAGAGATGTTGTAGGGCAAGTTACCCACAATGCGCAGTAACTCAGCATCTGTGCTCAGACTCGCAAAATCAAACTTTAGGGCATCCGCTTCATGAATGCGTAAGTTTTTGCCATAGCTCGCAAAAGAAATACGCAGATGAGGCAATAAATCACGATCCAATTCAACGACGTCAAGGTGGCCAGTCGTGGCTAATAAATGCTCAGTAATTGCACCCAGGCCTGGGCCAATTTCAACAATTTTTTGATCAGCTTTTGGCCGAATGCAGGCCACAATATGACGAATAATTCCCTGATCATGCAGGAAATTTTGACCGAACCGTTTGCGCGCTTGGTGTTTCTTTTGGGGATGAGCCATAAAAATCTCGTGTCTTGGCAGTCTAATGATGCCGACAAAGTTGCATTGCGCTTTGCACAGCTTTTAACAGGCTGCTACTTTTGGCTTGGCCAGTACCGGCTATATCTAGTGCAGTGCCATGGTCTACTGAAGTGCGAATAATGGGTAAACCCAAAGTTATATTGACCGCATCGCCAAAGCCCGCGTATTTTAGCACGGGTAAACCTTGGTCGTGATACATCGCAAGGATAACATCTGCCTTGGCTAAGTTTGTTGGATTAAATAAGGTATCAGCAGGCAAAGGACCCACAAGGTTTAAGCCTTTGCTGCGCAACTGTTCTAAGGTTGGGATAATCACGTCTAACTCCTCCCGTCCTAGGTGGCCATCTTCACCTGCATGGGGGTTCAGGCCACACACATAGATACAAGGGTGGGTAATACCAAATTTTTGCTTCAATTCAGTATCAATAATCTGCAGAGTTTGACTTAACCCAGTTGGGGTAATGGCCGCAGCTACATCTTGTAATGGCAAGTGGGTGGTTGCTAAGGTGATACGCATGGTGTCACAAGTGAGCATCATTACCACTTGGTCTACGTCACATCGTGCTTGTAAATATTCTGTGTGGCCACTAAACGCAGTGCCGGCTTGGTTAATAATCCCTTTGTGCACAGGAGCGGTCACCATGGCATCAGCATGGCCATTAAGACAGGCGTCACAGGCTATATTGAGGGTATTTAACACATAGGCGCTATTGTCAGCATCTAAGTGCCCAGCGCGGCTTTCAACCTTTAAGGGCACGTGCAAGACTTTAAGTTGATTGTGAGCTGTTGGTGTTAAGCTTTGCTCTAGGCTGGCGTAGCAAAAATCGATGGATAAACCCAGTTGTAATGCACGATCTTGCAATAGCCCCATGTCTGCCACAATGATAATTTCAGCATCCTGCAGGGCAGAGCTAAGTGATCCTGCTAGGGTTAAGCAGAGTTCTGGGCCAATACCTGCAGGTTCGCCTGCAGTCACCAGTAATCGCTTCATAGTTAGCGGATCTCTATGTAAGCTTGATTGCGAATTTCGCGCAGCCAGCTTTCTAGCTCGTTAGCAAATTTACTTTCTTTTATGGCGCGTTTAGCCTGAAAACGCAGGTTGGCTTGGCCTATGTCTTGAGTGCGTCGTTCTGTAACTTGCAGTATATGCCAGCCTTTATCACTTTGTATGGGGGAACTCAGTTCTTCTATAGCGAGCTCGTCTGTTGCTTTTTGCAACACAGTTGGAAGTTGGTTGGTGGATAGCCAGCCTAAATCACCCCCACTGGGTGCTGAATTCGCATCATCACTAAAGGTGCGGGCAAGGTCATAAAAGTCGCTCCCATTCACCAAACGTTGGTGCAATTCGTTAATTAGTTTTTGGGCTTGGCTTGGTGAACGAATTTCATTGGGCATGACCAAAAGATGGTTAACTTTGGTTTGAGCCACAGTTTGAACACTTACACCGCGTTTATTGATTAACTTAATTAAATGAAAACCACTGCTGTTGCGGATGGGAATGCTAACTTCTCCCACACTCATGGTTTTAATAGGTTCTGCAAATAACTTAGGCAGTTGACTGCCTTTGCGCCAACCCAAACTGCCGCCTTTTAAGGCATTTAAAGCGTCAGAGTAGGTGGCGGCAAGGCTAGCAAATTCAGTACCTTGATCAAAGGCCTTTGCGATTGCATCTAATTTTTGTTGGGCTGTGGTTAATTCTTTGGCATCTGGCTGGGCACTTAAGCCGATTAAAATATGACCAATGTCATACTCTGTATCAGCTAATTGCTGGCCTTTATTGGATGCTAAATATCGGTCTACCTCATGTTCACTGATGCGGATACGACGATCGACTGCACTTTTTTGAATTTCATTGATGGTCAGTTCTTGGCGAATTCTGTCCCTAAACTGTATCATCGTCTCGCCCGAATCAGTAATGGCTTGAGTAAGTTGGTCAAGGGACATCTGATTGTTTTTGGCGATACTCTCTATGGCTAATTCCAAACTTGGGTCGGCAATGTAGACGCCTTTTTTGGTGGCTAACTGCAGTTGCAAGTTTTCTATGATGAGCTGGTCTAACACCTGACTCTTGAGGGTCTCGATATCGGGTGCTTGGGTATTACTATTCTTGAACTGTTGTTTGATTTTTCCAAGGCGAGTGTTGACGTCCGTTTGTAAAACGATATCGTCATTAACGATGGCAGCTATGCTGTCCAACTCTTGTGCTGCAGCCATTGCGAAAGAAGCTGATAAAGTTAAGGCTAAACCCAAGCCAAAACTTAAGCCTGCGCCTAAACCCCATTTACTGAGTGTATTCATTGTAGCCTGCAATTCCTTTCATAACGTCTCCCATGGACACTTTTTTGCCGGGAGTCAATTGTTTGTTAGTTTGTCCGAGGCCCTTGAGTGATAGCTCAAAAAAGATACCATGTTCAATGCCCTTTACTTGATCTACTAGCCAGTAGCGGTTTACTAAACTGGCTTGCCAACAGCAGTTGGCATATCTCACGCCCACAATCTCATCCTGTAGTTGCTGATTGCGAATGTCTTCTTTGCGCTTTGCAACTAACGTCCATTGGGGCGCTATAGGCCACATGAGAGATGCCTCAGCCTGCTGACTGCCCTCATTAATTTCAGTGTACTTAAAGTCAATCACTTTTCTATTGCTAGGTTGATATTTCATGTTGGCACTGGTGGAATTGACACTTTTAAAATCAGGGCTCCAAGTGACACTCAGATTAGAGGTCCATTCAGGACTAAAATTATAATCCATGGCGCCATAAATGGGTGACAAAGTTTCAGTGCTCGTCACGCTCGCATTGCTTGCTTGCACTTGACGGTCGCTAAGATAGTGCATCTGCGATACTGATAACTTAGCTTTTTGCCAACCTTTGGCATTTAAAAATTGGCTGACTAGGCCAGCAGTGACTCGGTTGGTGTCGCCTATGCGGTCAAAACCGTTAAATCGATTAGGACCGTATAAGGCGCTGCTGGTCTCACTAGTATCAAAAATAGCTATGTCGTCTTGCTGTTGATAGGGTGCGTAGGCGTAATAAAGCCTGGGTTCCAAAGTTTGCAAATAGCCACCAGAAAGTCCCCTTTCAAATAATAAGCCACTATCAATCTCAAACTGAGCAATGGTGCGAGTCTTGGTTGCAGTAATGTTAGTGGGTGTATCACTCAATTGGTAACTTGTAATGGGTAAGCTAATTTTCGGTTTAATAAAACTATAGTTATTAACCCAAGCAGTGCCCAGGCTTGGCACTAAATGGGTCCGTATTCCGGTCATCTTATTGCTGCCCGTTAGGCCAGTAGTATCCCGAGTGAAACGGCTCAAATCGACAAAATAATCAGCATTAATAGCTTGATGATTTTGATTGATAATACCCCCCCCAGCAATAGTGGCATGGGGTAGTTGGTCGTATGCAGGCACTCCAACACCCCCATTTTGACGGCTAATAATAGCGAAGCTAGCGGTATCCAAAATAGGGGTCTTGCCTTGGTAGTTAAGCGCTGCCTTACTAATAATAGAAGTCTTTTCTGTGCCCTCGTGAGCCAAATTGTAATCATCGAGTAGTTCAAAATCACTGATGCGTTTAACGTCAATGGAGCTGGTCAGCTGAGCATTAATTTTGGCTTCGTTGTTGTAGTCTAGTAACCATCTTTTCTTATCTGCATTGAGATCATCAATGGCGATATCAAGCTCCAATTCCTGCTTGACCCCATGACCTAAATGCCTAAATTTAGTGTTTAAACTGCTGCCACCCAGTTCGGTAAACCTTGGGGTGATTAGGGCATCATAATTGGGTGCTAAATTGAGGTAGTAGGGAGTCGTTACATCGAGTCCTGTTGAACTTCCACTTTCTAAGGTAGGGAACAAAAAACCTGACCGGCGCTGATCATCGATAGGGAAGCTCATCCAGGGTAAGTAAAACACAGGCACTGCACCAATTTTTAAAATGGCATGCTGAGCCTCACCCATGCCAGATTCTGGATCAAGGTCTATCTGATTACTATGAATAGCCCATGTGTTGTCACCGGGCGCACAAAAAGTAAAACTACCCTCTCGCATGGTGACTGTGTCATCTTGGTGGTAGTCGATAGTTTGGGCGCCAGCTCGCAGTTCGCTGCTAGGGACCGCAAGCTGTGCTAAGTTAAGTTGGGCTTCAGAGTCATTGGTATTGAACTGAGCAGCCTGACTCTGAATAATCATATTAGGCCGGCGCATGGTGACATGGCCTTCAATATCAACAAAGCCATCATTCTGGTCAAAGCGTGCAGAATCACCTTTAACTTGTCGATCGCCTTGGCGGAACTCTACATTACCTTGAAAGTGGGTAATGCCCTTGTCGTACTCACTGTTATCAGCATCGGTATACAGTGGTTGTGGGTCTGTGCTGAGTTTCTGCTCTGAGGGACTGGCCTGATAAGGTAAATAATACCCCGAACAGAAGTCATCAGAATTCAGAGTGGAACTCACATTTTGCGATTGCCAGTCAAGACTCACCGGCTCGTGGTCTGCTGTTGCTAAGGTGCCTAAGCTGCCTGTAAAAAGAAAAACGAGTATCAGGCGAAGGCTTGGTGCTGGCATATGCATTGACAAAAGAAACCCAGTAATTGAAAACCAAAGAATTGGTCTGCCTAAAATTTAAAGCGTAAGTTTAAACCAAAATTAAAAGGATAGGTGCTTCCAAAGCATGGAAATTATAAAAAAGTGTTAATTTAATCGAGTTATTTCATGAAATTATAGCCGCTCTCTGTGGCGCTTGCTGTTCCAGCGATTTATTATAGGGCGAGTTTTTCAACACAGGTGAATATGTGAATACTTATAGTTTTGGTGCCAACATGGCACGCCACAGGACCGGATTAGTGCTAGGAGCCCTGATTGGCTTGACTGGTGGGCCTTCAGGTATGTTATTTGGTGCGGCCATTGGCTACTATTTAGATAAGCTCATTCGCAGTGTAGCGGGCGTCGAGGGCTGGACTCAGGCCAAAGCCCAAACTGCTTTTTTTGACGCTACTTTTTGCGTTATGGGCAAGATCGCTAAGGCTGATGGCCAAGTGACGGCCGAAGAAATCCAATATGCTGAAGCTGTAATGACGCGAATGCAGCTCACAGATGACCTGCGCAAGCGGGCCATCGAGTGCTTCAGTCAGGGCAAAGAAACGGCGTTTGATCTAGCCCAAGTGTTAGAACCCCTGCGCAGAGCATTGGTGAATAACGCATCTGTAAAGCAAATGTTTATTGAAATCCAATTGCAGGCAGCCCTTGTTGATGGTGCTTTTAGCCAAGCAGAAGGCCGCGTGCTCACCCAAGTGTGCCAGTTATTGGGTATTACTCAACAACAATTTGAAGCAGTGGCTGAACGTATGAAGGCTGAGCAGTCATTTCACAAAAGTGGGGGCCAAGGTCAGTTTGAAGGTTCTGGCAATGCTGGCCTAAAACAGGCTTATGGTGTTTTGGGCGTGGATCAGAAATGTGATACCAAAAGCCTTAAAATGGCCTATAGAAAATTGATGAGTCAGCATCACCCTGATAAGTTAGTTGCCCGTGGCTTACCCGATGAAATGATGCAAATCGCTAAGCAAAAAACCCAAGAAATTCAGGCTGCTTATGACGCCATAAAGCAGTCACGTAAGTAAATTATGTCACCATTGACTGGATCCTAAACCCATGACTGATTTTAAAATAGCGCCCTCCATCTTAGCCGCCAATTTTGCCCGTCTAGGTGAAGAAGTTGAACATGTGCTGGCGGCGGGGGCTGATATTGTGCACTTTGATGTGATGGATAATCATTATGTGCCTAACCTCACTATTGGACCGATGGTCTGCAAAGCATTGCGCGATCATGGTATTACTGCGCCGATTGATGTGCACTTAATGGTGCAACCGGTAGATCGAATGATTGAAGAGTTTTTGGTAGCGGGAGCCAGCTATATTACCTTTCACCCCGAAGCGAGTGAGCACATAGACCGGTCCTTGCAACTCATTAAAGATGGCGGTGCTAAAGCGGGCTTGGTATTTAACCCAGCCACCCCTTTGCACTTTTTGGATCATGTTATGGATCGGTTAGATATGATTTTATTGATGTCAGTCAACCCTGGCTTTGGTGGTCAAAAATTCATCCCTTCCACATTAGATAAGTTACGTTTGGCGCGCCAACGTATCGAATCATCAGGACTGGATATCCGACTCGAGGTCGATGGTGGTGTGGGTGTCGACAATATCGGCGAAATTGCCCGAGCAGGTGCTGACACCTTCGTTGCAGGCTCAGCTATTTTTAATACAGATGACTATCAGGCAACCATCGATTTGATGCGTAAAGAACTTGCCCAAAGCTGATTTCAGATTATGCCCCCACTTTTTGATATCTTAGGCTTTGAGCCCAAGTTAGTGCTGTTTGATTTGGATGGAACCTTGCTCGATAGCCTGCCTGATTTATACTCAGCTAGTGTCTCCATGGCCCAGAGCCTCAACATTGCCGTACCCAATTTAAACCAAGTGGAGCAATGGATAGGCAATGGAGCGGGTGTCTTAGTACAGAGAATTCTTGCCAATCAACTGCACACAATGACCATAGATGCTCGATTAGATGAGGCTCTAAAGCACTTTATGGAGGCCTACCAGCAATTGGGTAATAAACAGAGTCGTCTATATGATGGTGTAGAGGGTTTATTGGGTGAGTTACATCAATCAGGGGTGCGCCAAGGGGTGATTACCAATAAACCTAGCCGTTTTACCAAGCCTTTGTTATCGCAGTTCGGCATCCTACATTATTTCGACTTAGTGTATTCAGGTGATTCTTTTGCCGAGAAAAAGCCCCACCCAATGCCTTTGTTAAAAGCTACTCAACAAATGGGCTTTGCTGTAGATGAATGTTTAATGGTGGGCGATTCTAGCAACGATATTAATGCAGCTAAGGCGTGTGGCATGCCTTGTTTGGGGGTAAGGGGAGGCTACAATCATGGTCGTGATGTCGCAGAGTGTGAGCCAGACTGGGTGATTGATCATTTTTAATGTCAGGCCGTTGCCTTTGGTCTATGCAGTTATATCTTGGAAGTCTGTTTATTTTGTGCTAATGTACTAGTACATTGATGCGGCTTGAGTCGCGTTATTATTTGCCAGTTATCATTCATCAGCAACTCCTTATGACCACTAATCAGTCCCTCGCGTCCGTTGTTACATACCTTATGGCTCAAACCACTGACGAGCATATGTTGGGCGCGCTTAAGGGCTTATTAACCCCTTATGAGCAACAAGAGTTGGTCAATCGGTTGCAAATTTTTGAGTTGTTATCTCAAGGGGTGTCACAACGCCAAGTCGCACAAAAACTTGGAGTGGGCATTGCCACTGTTACCCGAGGTTCACGAGCCTTACAAGCTGGAAGTTATAAAATTGATTCGTCCCAATAAAATAAAAATGGCCCGTAAGCCAAGTTACACAACAGTGGCGGCTAGCTGTGATTTTTTTGAGTTATTTAAAAAAATTGAGCAACGTTTTCAGACCTGTTACATGCTGGAATCTCTAGGTGAGGACAGTCATATCTCACGTTACTCCCTGATTGGCTTTGACCCTGAAAAGATTTTTTGGGCCAATGGTCAAGAACTGCATATCAGTGATCGCAGTGGACATGTTGAATCTTACCAGAGTGATAATCCCTATTACCTTTTGCGTGACATTGTGCCGCAAAATATTATTAGCCGACGATATGCTGGGGGGTTAACAGGTTACATTGGCTACGATGCTATGAATTATTTTGAACCAAGTCTAAGCCTCACTGCGAGTGATGCGTTTGATGCGTTCAAATTTGGCTTGTACAAAGATGGCCTTATTTACGACAAGATGACTGGAGAGTTGATTTACTTTTACTATGAAGATAATCGCATTGCTTTAATTGAAACGCTCATTGACGCCCCAAGTCCCAACATCGGTGGTCTAAAGGTGGTGCCTCAAGGCGAAGATATGAGCCGTGCTGAGCATGCCGCCGCGGTTAAAAAAGTTAAAGGTGACATTGTTGAAGGTAAGATATTTCAGTGTGAAGTAGGCTTTAAGTATCGCTTTGACATGCTCGGTGAAAGTATTAATTTATATGAGCAATTACGCATTATTAACCCTTCTCCGCAAATGTATTACATTAAATTTGCTGAGCAAAAGATTATTGGGGCCAGTCCAGAGTTATTATTCCGTTTGCGCCAAGGTGAAATGGAGACCTATCCCTTAGCTGGTACTACCAAACGCGGAGCGACTCCAGAAGAAGATACGGCTTTAGCGCGCGCCTTATTGAACGACCCCAAAGAAATCGCTGAGCACAATATGATTGTTGACTTACATCGCAATGACATTGGCCGCGTTGCCCGTTTTGGCACTGTGAAAGTGCGCAGTTTAATGGATATCAAGCGCTTTAGTCATGTGCAGCATATCTCCAGTGAGATCGTGGGCATCATGGCAGAAAATGAAGATATGTTTTCTGCTTTAGCCAGTAATTTTCCAGCAGGCACCTTGACCGGTGCGCCTAAAATTGAGGCCATGAAAATCATAGACGAATTAGAGTTAGATGGCCGAGGTCCCTATGGTGGGGCCGTAGGCCACTTTGGTTTTAATGGTGACTGCACCTTTGCCATTCCCATCCGTACGATTTTTGCCAATGGCTCTAAAGCCTATGTTCAAACCTGTGGTGGTAATGTTTTTGATTCAAATTCGGAAGATGAATACCAAGAAATCCAACGTAAATTTGCGGGTACCCTAAAGGTGCTAGAACAGTTTATGGGGGCTGAGTCATGAGGCAAGACACACCCAAGTTTACTGTGTATTTGGTCGATAACTATGATTCCTTTACTTACAATTTATACCAATACATCGGTGAAGTGCTGACCACGGCTAAATTGAACAACCAAATTGGAGACTTTGAAGTGATTGTTGCGCGCAATGATCAAGTCACAGTGGCCGATATTGAAGCTGCTCATACTGATCGAATTATTATATCCCCAGGCCCTGGTTCACCAGAGGATGAGAGCTATTTTGGGGTGTGCGCCCAAGTCATTACAGAATTAGGCCCCACAATCCCTTTGCTGGGCGTATGTTTGGGGATGCAGGGTATTGTGCATTGTTTTGGGGGCAAGGTCGTGAAGGCTTACGTGCCAATGCATGGCAAAGTCAGCCCTATCAGCCACGATGGCATGGGTATTTTTAAAGACATACCCGACCAACTCGAAGTCATGCGCTATCATTCATTAATGGCCGCAGCAGAATCCATGCCTGATTGTCTAGCGCTAACCGCTGTGGTGGGTGATTTGGGGTCGGATAGCTACGAAATCATGGCAGTGAAGCACAAGCAGTTCCCTATTCAAGGCATTCAGTTTCACCCAGAATCTTTTGCGACAGAAGGTGGTAAAGAACTTATGAAGAACTTTTTATTGGCTTCTTAGTTTGTTGTCGTCTACATGCATTAGGTCGCACTCAAGGCCAATTTAAATTTGGCCTTGAGTGAGCTTACATGACGATAAGTTCAATAACATTAAACCAAATAGGTAGAGGCCGAGGTTGTGCCCCCTCTTCCGGTCCAGTTAGTATGGAAAAACTCGCCCCTTGCCTGATCTATTCTCTCATAGGTATGGGCACCGAAATAATCTCGTTGGGCCTGTAGCAGATTGGCGGGTAAGTGCTCTGTGCGATAACCATCATAATAGGCTAGCGCCGAAGCCATGGCAGGCATGGGAATACCCAACTTAACTGATTGCATAATTACCCGCCGCCAAGCCGCCTGAGCAGTTTCTATGGCCTGCTTAAAAAAGGTATCGAGCATGAGATTAACTAACTCAGGGTTATGATCAAAGGCGACCTTAATATCATCAAGAAACACTGATCGAATGATACAACCACCGCGCCACATTTGAGCGATCTGACCGTAATTGAGCTGCCATCCATGTTCTAACGCTGACGCTCGTAGTAATTGATAGCCCTGCGCATAGGAAACTATTTTTGAGGCATACAGTGCCTGCTGTAAGTCATCAATAAATGCTGTTTTATCACCCTCAAAGGCTACTGCCGGGCCATTTAGTTGCTTGGCCGCATCTATTCGTTCGTCTTTTAGGGCCGACAAGCAACGAGCAAAAACGGCTTCACCGATGAGGGTCACAGGTTGGCCAAAGTCTAGGGCTGTTACCGCGGTCCATTTACCAGTGCCTTTTTGTCCAGCTGCATCGAGAATGTGATCGATGACCACCTCACCATTGTCGTCTTTGAAACCCAAAATATCAGCAGTAATTTCAATTAAATAGGAGTCAAGTACACCCTTATTCCACTCTTTAAACACCTCATGCATGGCTTCGTTAGATAGACCCAGCCCATCTCTCATAATGTGGTAGGTTTCACAGATCATCTGCATGTCACCGTACTCAATGCCGTTGTGAACCATTTTTACAAAATGCCCCGCACCATCCTCACCCACCCATTCACAGCAGGCTTCACCTTTATTGGTTTGGGCGGCAATCTTTTGAAACATGGGTTTGACCAAGGGCCATGCTGTGGATGAGCCCCCTGGCATTATGGATGGGCCAAGCAAGGCGCCCTCTTCGCCACCAGAAACCCCAGCCCCAACATATAACAGGCCTTTGCTTTCGACATAGCTGCAGCGCCTTATCGTGTCAGGGTAATGGCTGTTACCACCATCGATAATCACATCACCCTGCTCGAGAAACGGCACCAGCATATCGATGGTATCATCAACTGCTCGGCCTGCCTTGATCAAAATCATAACTTTACGAGGCCGCTCAAGACTCATGCAAAGTTGCTCAATACTCTGGCACCCTTTAATGTTTTTATTGGCACCACGACCTGCTAGAAAACGATCAATTTTATCCTTAGTACGGTTAAATACGGCAACAGAAAAACCTTTGCTGTGCATATTTAATACTAAGTTTTCACCCATAACAGCAAGGCCAATGAGGCCAATATCTGCTTTCATATTAATGTCCTTTTAATTACCCACTGTGTTGCTGTGGTACCCTAACCATGGGTTGCCTCGAGGCCCACATTATACATGATTTTTATGCTAAGCCTTAGTGACTATAACTATGCCACTGACTTGATATTAGCCTTTGACTGCTCCAGCAGTCATGCCAGTGATGATTTGTTTGGAAGCCACAAAGGTAAAAATAATAGGGGGAATTGCTAGTAGCATGCCTGTTGCCATGATCACACCCCAGTCAATGTCATATTCTGTTAATGAATTAACGATGGTCACGGGCACTGTTCTTGTGTCCCTGTTAAGTAGGGCGTTAGCGAGCAGAAATTCGTTCCAAGCAATGCGAAAGGTAAAAATAGCGGCAGCTGCTAATCCAGGCGTGATGACGGGTAAAACCACTAAGAAAAAAATCTGCAGTGGATTAGCACCGTCCATTTTTGCGGCTTCTTCCAATTGCATAGGCACCTGCACAATGAAACTTTGTAATATCCAAATAACAAAAGGTAAGTTCATGGCCACATACACTAAAACGATGCCAGCAAAGGTGCCATCTAGGCCATAGTTAAAGGTCCAAATACCAAAGACGGGCACCAAAAGTACCGCTGGAGGCACCATACGCATCATTAAACTTGTCATTGATATCGTGCCACGGCCCATGAATTTAAACCGGACTAAAGCGTAGGCCGCCATGCAACCCAGTATCAGAGTAATGGCTGTTGACATTAATGCAATAAATATTGAGTTGCCCAAAGCACGGGAAAAGGTAGGATTACAATAGTCAACATTTACGGGCTCATACCAAAGTACATCACACAAGACAGTCTCATAGTTTTGGAGTGTGGGCGAAAACCACAGGCTGCTAGCATCACTCATAATATCTACATTAAGTTTGAGTGACGTTGTGACCATCATGATAATAGGCCCTAATGACATCACTAATAATGCCACTATAAGCGCATAAAAAGCCGGGTTTTTAGGTCTCCCAACTGTTCTTGTCATGGGCTAGTTTTTCCTATTGCATTGAATGATTTTGCTCTGTGTTGCTCTATAAAGCGGTTGTAGAGAAACATAGAAAGGGTTAACAGCAGGAGTAAGATGAGCAAATAGTTAGACATGGCAGCCGCCACTCCCAATTCTCGAAACTCTGAGGCCGTGCGAGAAATTCTTAAAGCAATAATTTCAGTGGATAATCCAGGGCCTCCATTGGTCATGACTAAAATAACTTCCAATACTTTAAAGGCGTCAATTAAACGCAATAATAGCGTCACAATTAAAACAGGCATCATCAATGGAATTTTGATGTAAAAGGCTTGTTGCCAGGCATTTGCACCATCCATGCGTGCCGCTTCAAGGGTTGATCTTGGGAGGGACTGTAGCGCAGCAAGGCAGAGGATAAAGATAAAAGGTGTCCATTGCCAAATGTCGGCAATAATGATGGATATTAAAGCCCAAGTTGAATCAGATAGCCAGGGGATGGACTCAAACCCAAGACTGTTTAAGGTCCGATTAAATACACCAATACTAGGGTGATACATGTATCGCCACATGAGGCCAACCACAATAGGAGCAATCATCATGGGTAAAATAAAAATGGTTCGCAGCGCAGACATGCCGCGCATATTTCTATCCAATAATAGTGCGAGGCTTAAACCCAAGATCATTTCAATAAAGACGACACTAAAAGCAAATTTGAGAGTCACCCATAACGACTCTCTAAACGCATAATCTTGCCACAGGGTTGAATAGTTTTTCAGACCAACCCAGTCTGCCTCGCCAATTAACTGACTAGGGTTCCAGTCGAGAAAGCTGGCATACATCATATAACTAATGGGATACAACAAACCAAGGGCTAAAACCAGACCAGCAGGGGCTATAAAAAAATAGGGCGTCAATTTATTTAAACTTGAAGACTTCATTAATAGATACCTAAAAATGCAAACCCTATTTAATTTTAAACCGATATAAACAAATATAAACAAATATATATGAAGACAAACAGAAGATAAAAAAGTTAAGTTAAGTTAATTGCTGATCTGCACGATCACTCTTGTGACAGGCATAGGCGCAATAGCAGCCTATACCTGCACAACTTATCACCCTATTTGGGCACTTACAGTTATAACACTCAATTTAATTCCAAGTGTAATACCCTGCATCCTGCATGATTTGCTTGGCACGCTCAGCAACCCCATCAAGTGAACTTTGAATATCAGCATCTTCTGTGAGTATTTTTGAAAGAGTGGTCCCTAAATCAGCATTTATTTTTCCCCAAACAGGGATAATTGGGCGCCAATCGGGGTCAGCATCTTTAAGTGCCTCACCAAAGGTTTTCATGTGTGGGAATTTAGCATTCACTTCGGCATCACTATGAGTTGAATAGCGCGAAGGGTTGCCACCTTGCAGAGCAATTAGCTTATCTGCCTTTTTAGAGGTTAACCATTGCATTAATAAAAATGCCGCTTCTTTGTTCTGAGCATTTTTTGGGATCGCAATTCCAAAACCGCCCGTTTGTGAACCCTTGCGCACACCCATAGGGTGGGGTGCCCAACCTATCTTACCCACAACCTTTGACTTGCTTGGGTCATTGACCTGTCCAGCAAATACGGTTGAATCGAGAAACATTGCTGAACGCCCTTGCAAAAAGGAGGCCCCAGCTTCGGCAAAACCAAAGGCTCTTGAACCTTCGGCACCACAATCAACAATTGTTTTTAAGGCTTCAGCAGCTTGGACACCGGCTGCATTATTAACAATGGGGTTCCAAGCATCATCAAAAATACGGCCTCCTAAGGGAGATAGATGCAATAAAAATGCATGGCTAGCGTGATGTCCTGAAGCAGCCCTAGAGGCTAATCCACCCATCCCAGGTTCAAGCTGTGGAATCTTACAAGCAAGTTCTAACAGTTCATCGTAAGTCTTAGGCACGCTTAAATTGTGTTTTTCAAAGATGTCCTTACGATAGCCTAAAATTGACGTTTCAGAACCAAAGGGTAAGCCAAACATAGAACCAGTAGGGCCTGGCAAATAACCTTTATGACCACCAGCAATACCTATATTGGCCACATACCCCTCAATTAGGTCTGGCGCATCATAAGCAGGGTTAGATAGCCGTGGGTTCATGAAATAGCGGGCTAAATTTTCCAGTTGATCGGCATAAACATAATCAGCTTTAGAAAAAACAACATAGGCTAATAGATCATAATCACCTTTTCGCTTGGTCAACTCCAGCGTCTGCTTTTCTCGCATTTTCATATACTGAAGCTGGTCCACTTCAACCTCAATACCTGTCTCTTTAGTAAATTCAGGCAACACTTTCATCACTGCATTGTAATGGGGATGGGCTGGAAAATTAACCACCAGGCGTGTGCCTTTATAGGCGTCATAAGGGCCCGCGTGTGCGGCATTAAAAGCACCAGTCGCAAGACCAAGTGCACCCAACACTACCAGAGTAGATTTAGCAATTTTTAGTATCATAGACATTGGTTTCTCCTTTGAAACACATTTCTAACGTCGATAAGTAATAGCCTACATGTCCTGTTTTATATCAGTAAATGGCAAGCTCAGTATTTCGATCAAACACATAAACATCTGATGGTTTGACCGAGAATTTGATGTTGTCTCCCACTTTAAAAGAATGCTGAGAATTAACCTCAACCAACACTCTGACACCATTGACTTCAGCAATCAGTAGAGACTGTGATCCTGTGTATTCACACACTTTTATTAGCAGTGATAATGTGTGTTCACTGGTTTCATCCGTTGTGGCTACTGGCAACAGTGCCGACGGACGAATGCCTATGGTGACCTCACCAGAAGATGGTAGCTGGTGTTTATTTTGGAGATCCTTGACTGGTAAGCTAAAAAAAGCACTATGCGCTAACAACTTACCATTTTCTTCAACCAGTGTGGCGTCCATGAAATTCATCGGTGGCATACCCATAAACCCAGCAACAAATTTATTGGCGGGAGTTTCAAAGAGTTCTTGGGGCGTGCCATGTTGCTGAATGCTCCCCTCTTGCATCACCACAATCCGATCACCTAAAGTCATGGCCTCAACCTGATCATGAGTGACATAGATAATATTTTTCTCAATCTTATCGCGTATTATGGCTAATTCGGCTCTCATCTGTACGCGTAATTTGGCATCTAGATTTGATAAAGGCTCATCCATTAACAGACTAGATGCATCTCTCACCAATGCACGGCCCATGGCAACGCGCTGCCTCTGTCCACCTGATAACTGACCTGGCTTTCTGTGTAATAGTGTTTCTAGCCCTAACATGGCAGCTACATTATTAATCCGTTGACTAATTTCAGCCTTTGGGTATTTGGCTAATCGCAGGGCAAAAGACATGTTTTTTGCAACATTCATGTGGGGATAAAGAGCATAGTCTTGGAACACCATAGCCACATCACGTTCGATAGGTTCAAGCTGAGAGATATCTTTACCATTCATTAAAATTTGGCCCGAAGTCACCGTTTCTAAGCCTGCCACCATTCTCAGTATGGTGGATTTACCACAACCAGACGGTCCTACAAAAACAGTGAACTCGTGGTCTTCCATAACAAGATCAATGCCATGGATGATTTCTGCAGAGCCATATGCTTTTCTAAGATTTTTAAAGGTAATTACAGGCATGCATTTTTGCTCATTGTCATATAGCCGGGTGCGCCATGTTTAAGCGGGTGAAATAGGTCGACATATCAATGCTTTGGACTAATGTTAAAGCTTTACTATAAATTTAACACGTTAAAATTTCAAAAATTATGATTTAAATTTTTAATGGTCAGATTAAGTAAAGTATTTTGACATTACACTTAAGAGTCAGCTATTTTGAACCATTTTGTTCATTATTTAACTCCACCCAAGCCAAAATTCCAGCTTGGTCTAGTCCGCCAAGATCAGCGTCAACCATCCCTTGCCATTGGCTTAGACAGGCTTGGTTAAGGGGCAAATTAAGTTCGCAGCTTTGTGCCAAGTCGGCTGCTTGCTGCAGATCTTTCAGCTGAGTAGTGGCTCGAGCGCCAGGGGTGAATGCCTTGTCGACCATCCGCTGGCCATGCAGCTGTAAAATTTTGCTATCGGCAAACCCACCCCCTAAAGCAGCTCTGACTTTGGCCGGATCAGCACCATTTTTTTTGGCTAAGAATAATGCTTCCGCCACGATATTGAGGGTGGCTCCAACAATCATTTGATTGGCTGTTTTGGCTAATTGACCACAACCGTTACCTCCTACATGTGTGGTTTGTCTGGCCATGGCATTAAACAAAGGTTGGGCTCGTTCAAGTTGAGCTGGGTGGCCACCTGCCATAATCGATAGGGTACCTTGCTGCGCACCTATTTGGCCACCCGATACAGGCGCGTCTAAAAAGTGTGCGCCTTGCGCTTGGGCCTGCTTGGCAAGGGTTTGGGTGAGATCAAAGCGGCTAGTGCCCATGTCAATAACCAAGCATCCGGGGTCAATATGACTGAGTAAACCCTGCGCACCGAGCATGACGTCTTCTAGGGCTGTGGAATCGGTCACACACACAATAATAATATTGTTTTTTACTATTTTTGCTAACTCTACTGGGGTTTGAGCGTAGGTTGCACCAAGGGCGACCAATGGCGCTGCTTTGCTCGCTGTGCGGCTATGAATACACAGTGAATAACCTGCTTTTATTAACTGTTTAGCCATGGCGTGACCCATTAAACCAAGGCCGATGAAACCTACAGATGGGATGGTGTTCATGATAAGCTGCCCGAATATGTGAACTGAAGTTAGACCTAATACAGCTATTATCCCTATGCTCAAGCTTTGTGCCAACATTTCTATGTTATTTAATGAATTGCCATTTTTGCAACGCTATCAAGCTGCAGCTGATAATGGCTTTGTGGCAGTGGAATGTCTATTCCCTTATGAGGTTAGCGTAGACCAACTTGTCATTGCTATGCGCAACAGTGGTATGCCTCAAGTGTTGATCAATACCGCCGCTGGTAAGTGGCAACTTGGCGATCGAGGCATGGCTTGTGATGTTAGCCGAATAAAAGAGTTTCGAAAATCTGTTAAACAAGCTTTGGTCTATGCCACAGCCATGGAGCAGCCCTTAGTTCATGTCATGGCAGGCTTAATTCCACAAGGGATCAGTCTTGCAGTCGCTGAGCAAGTTTATATAGACAACCTGCGCTGGGCTGCATCACAAGCCTCAGAGGTGGGAGTTCGCTTGACCATAGAAGCCATTAACCCCATCGATATGCCCCACTATTTGATATCAAATCAAGCGCAAGCCCTGCGTTTGCTGAAACTGATTAATGTCAGTAATCTTGGTCTCCAGTTTGATTTTTTCCATTGTCAAAAACATGAAGGTAATGCGCTGCAGCAGTTTAAATTACTGCTGCCGTATATATTCCACGTGCAGATAGCGGGGGTGCCTGATCGCCATGAACCTAACACGGGTCTACTCAACTATGATCTTGTGTTTGACACTTTAAATGGTTCTTCCTATACAGGTTATGTTGGCTGTGAGTATCGACCTAAAACCGATACCCTTGGGGGGCTTGGTTGGATGTCCAATTATCTGACTAAAAATCTTTGACACTTTCCATGACCACAAAGGTACTGGTTTGCACCACATGGGGGAGAGTGGATATTTTTTCACCCAAAACGGCCCGATAGTTGGCCATATCCTTAGTCCTAACCTTTAGTAAATAATCAAAGCTAGCGGCGATCATGTGGCACTGCTCTATGTCTGCAATAGTGCCGACGGCAGCGTTAAAAGCTGCCAGTGCTTTACTGCTGGTGGATGCTAAAGTGACTTGCACAAATGCGACGTGATCCAAGCCGAGTTTGGTCTTATTGACTAAGGCGACAAAACCCGTGATATAGCCCTGATCTTGCAAGCGCTTAAGGCGAATTTGACAGGGTGTGTTAGACAATCCGACGGTTTGGGCTAAGGCTGTATTCGTCATACGGCCATCTTTTTGTAGGGCAGCGATGATCGCTCGGTCGTGGCGGTCTAAGGTGTACATGGGGTTACCTTTTAGGGTGAGATCGCTTGATTGACTAAGATGAGTTACAACAGCAATCGTTTTATTATAGGTTTCACTACATATCAATCAATATAGTATCTATATTATCTTTATTTGTATGCATTTATAGTTTTTTATTATTGTAAATATATTAATTATAGGGAATATGTCTTTTAATATAGGCCTAAAATGGACTACTGAACTCAACTATGTCTTAACTATGTCTTAACTACGCCATGACTGAATCCATCTTTCCATTGACCCACAAAGATCAATTAAAAATCCTTCGCATAGAGTTGCGCAAGGCCTACATAGCTGATGAACAGGTGTGTATGGACGCCTTATTGAAAAGCTTAGACCTAAGCCTAGATAAGCGTACTCAAATGTCAGTACAAGCTGCGAGTTTGGTGCGTCATGTACGCAACCACTCTAGTCCCACTATGATGGAAAAATTTCTTGGTGAGTATGGCCTAAGCACCAAGGAAGGTGTGGCGCTGATGTGCATGGCTGAAGCTTTATTGCGGGTGCCCGATAAAGCAACAATTGATGCCTTAATCGAAGATAAGGTGCAGGCTGGGGACTGGTCCAGCCACCTTGGACATTCAAACTCATCCCTGATCAATTCGTCTACTTGGGCATTGCTTGTCACAGGTAAATTGCTTGCACCTGTGGATGCTGAAAAAGTGGGCTCCGCCATGCGTGGCCTTGTGAAGCGGGTCGGTGAGCCTGTGGTGCGCAAGGCTGTAGCCCAAGCCATGAAAGAACTGGGGTCTCAGTTTGTATTAGGCCGCACCATGAAAGAAGCCACCCGGCGAGCAAAAAAGCTGACGGCCCAAGGCTACACTCATTCTTACGATATGTTGGGTGAAGCGGCGCGCACTGCTGAAGATGCAGACCGCTATTTTGAGTCCTATAGTGCGGCTATTGTAGACCTCATTCCCCATTGTAATAATGATGACATTCGCAATAATCCAGGTATTTCAGTGAAATTATCTGCCCTACATCCACGTTATGAATGGAGTCAGCGTGAGCGGGTATTAACAGAGCTAGTACCCAAGGTATTGGCTTTAGCGTTGCAAGCTAAGGCAGCCAATATGGGCTTCAATATTGATGCTGAAGAGGCTGATCGTTTAGATATTTCACTGGATGTTATTGCGGCCGTATTAGCTGCACCAGAACTGTCAGGTTGGCATGGTTTTGGCGTGGTAGTGCAAGCCTTCAGTAAACGCGCACCTTGGGTGCTGGATTGGCTCTATGAGTTGGCTAGGAGCTTAGATCGAAAGATTATGGTGCGCTTAGTCAAAGGTGCTTATTGGGATGCAGAAATCAAACGTGCTCAAGTCATTGGGTTGACAGATTTTCCTGTGTTTACCCGCAAAGCTAATACGGATGTGTCTTATTTAGCCTGTGCAAAAAAAATGCTCGCTATGAATGATCTTATCTATGCACAATTTGCGACCCACAATGCCCACTCTGTTGCGGCTATTTTGCAACTTGCAGGCGACAAACATGCCTATGAATTTCAGCGTTTGCATGGCATGGGAGAATCTCTGCATGCTAGTGTGATGGCTCAAGGTGGTATCCGTTGCCGAGTTTATGCTCCTGTGGGTGCGCACCAAGATTTATTAGCCTACTTGGTTAGGCGCTTATTAGAAAATGGTGCTAATTCTTCCTTTGTACACCAACTAGTCAATCCAGAGATTGCCCCAGAAACGATTGCTCAAGACCCAATCAATGTTGTTTTAGAGCGTTTAGAACAAGGGCTAAGTTGCCGCAGTCATGCCATTGTGCAGCCGCAAGATCTATTTGCACAAAATCTTGCGAGTCATAGAAAGAACGCCAAGGGCTGGGATATAACCGATGCCCCTACCATTGCCCTAATGCAATCAGCACGCGAGCATCTAAACCAAAGCTATTGGCATGCGCAGCCGCTTGTGGCTCATTTTGAAGGCACATTAGAAGCTCCTCACTGGGTCATTAATCCAGCGGTAGACGGCGAGCGGGTGGGTCAAGTCCATATGAGCTCAAAACAGCAGGTAGAAGCAGCGTTACAAGCTGCGCCCCTAGGGCAAGCAGAATGGCTCGCCATGCCCCTAGCAGAGCGGGTGGCGTGTTTTGAGAAAGCTGCAGACTTGTACGAGGATAATGCCACAGAGTTATTTGCTATTTTAGCTAAGGAAGCAGGCAAGACCTGGCTGGATGCGGTGGGTGAATTGCGTGAAGCGGTTGATTTTGCGAGATTTTATGCCCAAGAAATGGCTTCAGGGCCTCAGGTTCAAGGTCGCGGTGTGATCACATGTATCTCACCTTGGAACTTCCCTCTAGCTATTTTTAGTGGTCAAATTTTTGCCGCACTGGCAGGTGGTAATGCTATTTTAGCAAAACCTGCGGGCCAAACTAATCTAGTGGCCTATAAGGCGGTACAGCTAATGCATGCAGCCGGTATTCCTGCTGGTGCGGTTCAGTTTTTACCTGGAGGCCCCCACGAGGTCGGTGTGCCTATTACCAGTGATGCAAGGGTCAATGGGGTGTGTTTTACGGGCTCTACGGCCACAGCACAGCACATCAACACGGCCATGGCGACTCATTTAGAGGCAGACGCCGTTATGATCGCTGAGACAGGTGGTCTTAATGCCATGGTAGTGGACTCTACAGCCTTACCAGAACAAGTTGTGCGCGATGTGTTGGCTTCGGCTTTTCAAAGTGCTGGGCAACGTTGTTCGGCTTTGCGTATGTTGTACCTGCAAGAGGATATCGCTGACAAGGTTTTGCATATGCTTTATGGGGCTATGGATGAACTCACCTTGGGCAACCCGTGGCATTTACATACCGATGTAGGACCCGTAATTGATGCCACAGCGAAAACTAAGATCGAGCAATATATTGTGCAACATGGCGCCGCAGGTCGCCTGCTCAAACACCTCTCAGCGCCGACAAACGGTTTGTTTGTGGGCCCAGCTGTGATCAAGCTTAACGGTATCGAGGATCTTAAAGAGGAAGTTTTTGGCCCCGTTTTGCATGTGGCAACCTTTGCGGCGAAAGACTTAGATCAGGTTGTTAAAAGCATTAATGCTCAAGGTTATGGCCTAACCTTTGGTGTGCATACACGAGTTGACGCACGGGTAGAGCAACTTGTAAAAGGCGTGCATGCAGGCAATACCTATGTCAATCGTAACCAAATCGGCGCCGTTGTTGGAAGTCAGCCGTTTGGGGGTGAAGGATTGTCAGGCACGGGCCCCAAAGCCGGTGGTCCACAATATGTGCAGCGTTTGCGCAAGCCTTTCAGAGTTAAGGCATGTCCTCCCTCAGGTCATCTAGTCAGTTTAGATCAGGTGCAAAAAGCTATCGATTCACTGCCGAGTAAAGGGCTTCTTGAGTGGCAAAAATGCAGTGATAGAGTGTCTGAGTTAACCCAAATTTTTGGATCACAAGCAAGCCAATTAAAAGACTTATGCCGCGATCCAGTGTTGTTGCCGGGCCCAACCGGAGAATTAAATCAACTCAGTACCGTGGCTCGGGGTGTGGTTTTGTGTTTGGGGCCAAATAGACACTCTACCTTACTGCAAGCACAAACAGCCTTAGCTCAAGGCAATGGTGTGGTCATAGTTGCTAATGATCTTAATCTACCTAAATGTGACTTACCCTTGGTGGTTATTCAAGGGCAGCTAGCAGCTACTGACATTGTGGCTTTGTCAGGCTATCATGCCGTAACTGCGAACAGTGACGCTGGTTATCAGAGGCAATTAAGGCAGGCCTTAGCTAAAAAAGCAGGGCCTTTACTGCCATTGATTAGCGAAACCGCAGACCCACAGCGATATACCATGGAACGCCATTTGTGTATTGATACAACTGCTGCAGGAGGCAATGCGAGCCTAATTGCAGCGGGGGAATAATTTTTTAACTCGCTGCTAGAGATTTTAAAACATGATACTAGGCGCTTATGGATTATTACTAAAAAACCATACGCGTTTTATAATGTTTGGTCTGATGACCGCTTTTGCCTCTTCTTTTGGACAGACCTACTTTATTGGTATCTTTGGTCATGCCATTCAGCAAGACTTTGCTATGAGCCACACGCAGTGGGGCAGCATTTATATGGCGGGCACCTTGTTGAGTGCTTTTTTATTGCCAATTACAGGCAAATTGATTGATCAAGTGTCATTGCAGCGTTACACGTTTTCTGTGGTCTTGTGTTTAGCTTTTGCCTGTTGGTTTATTACCCAAGTGCATAGTTTGGCTTGGTTAGTGATTGGGGTATTTTTGTTACGACAGTTGGGCCAAGGGTTAATGAGTCATGTGGCTTACACCTCCATGGGCCGATATTTTGAGCAGCAACGGGGCAAAGCCACAGCAATGGTGGCTATGGGCTTTGCAGCAGGTGAGGCTATATTGCCCTTAATAGCAGTCATGGCTATTGCTGCTATCGGCTGGCGTAGTAGCTATATAGGTGTGGCTTTGGTGGTACTGCTGATGGTTCTTCCTGCCAGCATGTGGCTGCTGCGAGGACATCAAGGGCGTCACCAAGACTATGAACTAAATCTCAATCAGCGTGAAGCTAAAGGATCGGGTCCCCAAGAGTCAGTGCATGAGGTTGGTAAAAGTGCTGTTAGCATAAAGTCTTGGCGTCGCCGAGATGTGCTTAAGGACTATCGCTTTTACTTAATTTTGCCAGGGGTATCTGCCTCCTCCTTGGTCAGTACAGCACTATTTTTTCACCACCTTAATTTAGCTGATGAAAAAGGCTGGTCGCATACCTTTATGACGGGTAACTATCTTCTTTACTCAGTAATAGCCACGGCTATGGCCGTTGTTTCTGGTCAACTAATTGATCGGTTTAGTGCCCTAGCGCTTATGCCGTATACTCTGTTACCCATCGCAGCAGCCTTAATCATGATTAATTTAGTCGATAGTTATTGGGTCATCTGGGTCTATATGGTGCTCCTAGGTATAGGTTCTGGTTTAGCACAAACAGCTCAGTCTGCCCTGTGGCCAGAATGTTATGGTGTGCGTTATTTAGGGTCTATTAAAAGCTTATATTGGACCTTTGTCGTTTTTGCCTCAGCCTTAGGCCCGGTTTGGCTAGGATACTTGGTTGATCTAGGCTATAGTTTTCAGCAATCTGTGCTCACCATGGTGGTTTACTTAATATTGGCGACGGGCTTAATGATGTTAGGGTTAAGAAAGTTTCGTTCTGCTTAGTCCAAAGCATGGCTAGGTTTGGGTGCTACCAGCGAGTATAATGTGGTGCCGTTGAAACTGTTAAAACTAATTCTTATTTTCTGGTGGGGCTTTTTGTGCTGTTAATGCTCGATAATTATGATTCGTTCACTTATAACCTAGTGCGCTATTTCCGCGAGCTTGGGGCTGAGGTTGTGGTCTATCGAAATGATGAAATTAGCCTTGCAGACATTGAGCAGTTAGCGCCGACTCATATTGTCATTTCGCCAGGACCGTGTACGCCCAACGAAGCGGGTATTTCTTTGGCAGCCATCGCTCACTTTGCGGGAAAAATACCCCTACTAGGCGTGTGCTTAGGTCACCAGAGTATCGGCCAAGTCTTTGGTGGTAAGGTGGTTCGTGCTAAAAAAGTGATGCATGGAAAAACGTCTATGGTACAGCACCAACAAACGGGTGTATTTTCGGGCTTAGAGCAACCTTTAGAAGTCACTCGCTATCATTCCTTAGTGGTAGAGGCGCATTCGTTACCTTCTTGTTTAGAGGCCACAGCTTGGAGCTTAAATGCATTGGGTGAAAAAGAGGCGATCATGGGACTGCGTCACAAAACTCTTGATGTCGAGGGTGTTCAGTTTCATCCAGAATCTGTGTTAACGCATCAAGGGCACGAACTTTTGGCTAACTTTCTTAAGCGCTGAGGTGGTCTAAGATTTTACCTACAACACACGTCAAGGTCTGTGACGTTAATCAGTATTAATTTCGGCCTCTGGTATCATCAATAAACAACTTTAGCATTAAACTCCTTAAATCAGCTTAGATCTCATGGTCTTTTTTTATCTCTATTTAGGTGCTGAGACTGATTAACTCAAAAGACTAATTTATTTACTAAATGATGTTTATAAAGCCTGATTTTTTGTGGTGTTATTTGCTAGAGTAGAGTTTCTAAAATGATTGAAGTTGAACAAGGGTTCTCCATGAATATGCAACAGGCCATTGCGGCTGTTACCGAGCGACAAGACTTAAGCCAAGCCCAAATGCAGGCCGTGATGAATCTTATTATGACGGGCGAGGCCACGCAGGCTCAGATCGGTGGTTTCTTGGTGGGTTTGCGCATGAAAGGTGAAACTGTAGACGAAATTACGGGGGCGGTCATTGCCATGCGGGCACTGGCTTCAGGTGTCAAAGTGCATGGTGAACATGTCATCGATACCTGTGGCACAGGGGGAGACAGTTCAGGCATATTCAATGTTTCTACAGGCTGTGCCTTTATTGCGTCGGCCGCTGGGGCTCAAGTAGCTAAGCATGGCAATCGCTCTATTTCTTCCAAAAGTGGCAGCTCTGACCTACTTGAAGCTGCGGGGGTAGATATCATGCTTAAGCCCCTGCAGGTGGAGCAGTGTATTGCTGACCTAGGAGTAGGCTTTATGTTTGCCCCTGCCCATCATAGCGCGATGAAGCATGCGATCGGCCCACGGCGTGAAATGGCAATTCGGACGCTATTTAATATTTTAGGCCCTTTGACTAACCCTGCGGGTGCGCGTCATCAGGTGTTAGGTGTATTTAGTCGCCAATGGCAACGGCCCATGGCTGAAGTACTGCGTCGCTTGGGCAGTAAACATGTGATGGTGGTTCATTCTGAAGATGGCTTAGATGAAATTAGTATTGCTGCACCGACCTACGTGGTAGAGCTAAAAGATGATGAAATCAATGAATACACCATAGATCCCAGCACTTATAACTTATCCCACACGAATTTAGAGGCATTAGTGGTAGATGATGCATTGGCAAGTTTAAAATTAATTAAACAAGCTTTCGCTGGCCAAGCGGGTGCGCCACTGGACATGTTGTTGCTCAATGCTGGCGCAGCCATTTATTGTGCAGACCTTGCTGTTGATTTGGCAGCGGGTATAGAACAAGCAAAACGGGTGATTAATAGTGGTTCAGCACAGCGAAAGTTAGATGATCTTATTCACTTGACGCAGGGGTTTAATGCATCATGAGTACCCCAACAGTCCTGAAGCGCATTTTAGTGCGCAAACTTGAAGAAATTAAAGAGCGACAGCATCAGACCCCGATCGATCATTTAAAACTCAAAGTTAAAGCCAATCAAATTGGTCCCATGGCCCCTCGTGGTTTTGCCAAAGCCATGCAAGCCAAGTTAGATCAAGGTTTGCCTGCCGTGATTGCTGAAGTCAAAAAAGCCTCCCCTAGTAAAGGGGTGATCCGTGAAAATTTTGATCCGGCACAAATTGCTGCCAGTTATCAAACGGGTGGTGCTGCTTGCATGTCAGTCTTAACTGACGCTGACTTCTTTCAAGGCCACGAAGATTATTTGCAGCAAGCTCGGGCTGCTTGTAGTCTGCCGGTTATACGGAAAGATTTTATTGTAGACCCCTACCAAGTATACGAAGCGAGAGCCATTGGTGCAGATTGTATTTTACTCATCGTGGCTTGTTTGGAAGATCAACAAATGCAAACTTTAGCTCGTTTGGCAGAAGATCTGGGTATGGACGTGTTAGTCGAGTCCCATGATGCTCAAGAATTGGGTCGGGCGCTCACATTAAAGACCCCCTTAATGGGTATTAATAATCGCAATTTACATACCTTTGACCTAACGCTGCAGACCACCTTTGATCTGTTATCCATGGTGCCAGATGATCGTATGGTTATTACCGAGAGCGGTATCCACACTCCTGCGGATGTTCTGCTCATGCAAAAACAAAGTGTGAATGCATTTTTGGTAGGTGAATCTTTTATGCGCGCCAGTGATCCTGGTACAAAATTAGCCGAGCTATTCGGTACGCCGTAATGAACGAAAATAAGAGGTTATGATGATGACAAACTATCCACCCACTGAACCAGCAAAAGCCAAGGCTATTCATTTAACCCAACCTAAACTAATTTCTCGGCTCCTAAAAGCCGCTTTATTGACGTCGATTGTGGTCTTGGCATGGGCCCTGAGCTCCACTGTTGTGTGGGCTAATGGTGATCAAATTATTGGCTCATGGGTCACACCAGACGATAAAGCAGTGGTTGAAATTTATCAGCAAGAAGATCAATATTTTGGTAAATTTATATCCTTGAAAGAGCCTAACTATGGCGCAGACATGCAGGTGGAAGGTTTAGAAGGGCAACCAAAAGTTGATCGTAAAAATCCAGATGTTACACAACACGAGCAACCGATTGTTGGACTCGTAATGCTTCATGGAATGGCTTACACCGTTTCAAAGCAGGGTAAGCAGACATGGCAGGGCGGTACCATTTATGATCCAAGTAATGGTAAATCTTATAAGTGCACGATCAAACTTAATGCTGATGGAACGCTAGATTTAAGGGGCTATATAGGTATTTCTTTATTTGGACGTTCTCAAACTTGGCGTCCCCAGCAGGGCTAGTCTTCGATCAATCTGAATATTAGGCAATAGAACATGATGCAAGCAAAAGTAAGTTGGGCCGGTGGTGTGAGTTTTACCACTGAATCAGGTTCGGGTCACACGGTGACAGTGGATGGTCCACCTGATATGGGTGGCGAAAACCGTGGTGCAAGGCCCATGGAATTAATCCTTATGGGGTTGGGCGGTTGTGCTTCCTTTGATGTGATGACCATTCTTAAAAAAACGCGCCAAGATGTCACTGATTGTGTGGCACATTTGACTGCGGAGCGGGCGGACGCAGTGCCGGCTGTGTTTACTAAAATCCACCTTCATTTTGTGGTGACTGGGCGTCATTTAAAAGCCAAGCACGTGGCCCGTGCTATTCAATTATCTGCTGAGGAGTATTGCTCTGCTTCTTTGATGCTTGAAAAGGGCAACGTTGCCATTAGCCACGATTACGAAATCACAGAGTTGGATACTTAATTGAACTCATCTAATACAAATTTAAAACGCTTTTGGTCACCCAAAGTCCACGATCTGTCACCCTATGTGCCGGGAGAGCAGCCTAAGTTAACCAACTTAGTAAAGCTTAATACCAATGAAAACCCATTTCCACCTTCCCCCAAGGTTTTTGTGGCCATACAAAATCAACTGAATCAATCATTGCGTTTGTACCCAGACCCTAACGCCACTAAATTGCGCCAGTGTTTGGCAGATTCCACAGGCTTAAACATTGATAACGTATTTGTTGGTAACGGTTCTGATGAGGTTTTAGCCCATACTTTTCAGGCCTTGCTACAGCACAGCGAACCCTTGCTCTTTCCTGACATCAGTTATAGTTTCTACCCCGTATACTGTGGCTTGTATGGTATTAAAAAGTGCGAAGTGCCCCTGTCTGAAGATTTGACTATTAATGTTTCTGATTTCTCGAAGCCTAATGGTGGAGTGATTTTGCCCAATCCTAATGCACCCACAGGTGAGTTACTGAGTTTAATGGATATCCGGCAATTGTTAATGGCCAATACTAATAGAGTGGTCGTGATTGATGAGGCTTATATTGATTTTGGTGGCCAATCAGCGGCTCAATTAGTCCCCGAGTTTGATAACCTTTTGGTGGTTCAAACTCTATCTAAGTCACGTTCATTAGCGGGTTTAAGGGTTGGTTTTGCATTGGGTCAAAGTCACCTTATAGAAGCCCTAGAAAGAGTCAAAAATAGTTTCAATTCTTACCCTCTAAGTAGTGAATCTCAAGCCGGTGCCATAGCGGCAATAGAGGATGTGAGTTACTTTCAAGAGACGTGCCAAGCTAATATTGCACAGCGGGAAAAACTAGCAGGGCAGCTAAAAGCGTTGGGTTTTAGTATGACGCAATCCTACGCTAATTTCTTGTTCGTCACCCACGAAACCCTAAGAGCGCAAGAAATTGCAGCCTCCTTACGAGAGCAGGGTATTATCATACGCCACCTCACGAGTAGCCCCCGTATTAGTAATTATCTGCGCATTAGTGTCGGCAGTGTGGTTGAGTGTGAGTTATTAGTGCAGGCGTTAACAGCAATGGTGGCGGCTAGTTAGCCTTGCTTGGGCTGCCGCCCCTGCTTAGCTCAGGTGCCAAATGCTCGACCACCCATGAGATGCAAATGAATGTGATAGACCACTTGTCCCCCATCTGCATTGCAGTTCATTTGTACGCGATAACCGCCGTCTGCGATACCGGCGTCTTTAGCCAGTTGAGCTGCAGTAAGCATCATGTGCCCTAGCAATGCTTGATGCTCAAGATTAGCGTCGTTGAGTGTGGCAATGGCCTGTTTAGGAATGATCAAATAATGTACGGGGGCCTTGGGAGCAATGTCCTTAAAGGCCAAAACAAGCTCATCTTCATACACGATGTCAGCTGGAATTTCACGACTGATAATTTTGTCAAAAATAGTGTTCATAGAACTCACTGCCTTGGCTAATTAATGGAGTTGCTCTCGAGCGATGGCCCGATAGCCGATATCACGGCGGCAAAACTTGCCTTCCCAAGTAATCTGATCAGCCAACTCATAAGCCTTATGCTGGGCTTCACCTACAGTATCCCCAAGTGCTACAGCGCAAAGAACACGCCCACCGTTAGTCGTGACCATGCCCTCATCATTGAGGGTAGTTCCAGCATGAAAAATCTTACTCGTTTGACCTAGCTCCTCAGGGAGGCTAATGACGTCACCTTTAGGATAAGCATCTGGGTAACCTTTGGCAGCGAGCACCACGCCAATGGCTGGACGACTGTCCCAGTGCGCAATCGTCTGGTCCAGCACCCCCATGGTGCCAGCCACACACAATTCGACAATACTATTCTTAAGACGCATCATGATGGGCTGAGTTTCTGGATCACCAAAACGGCAGTTAAATTCCAACACCTTTGGGGTGCCGTCGGAATCCACCATGATGCCAGCGTAAAGAAACCCTGTATATACATAGCCATCAGCAGCCATGCCGTTAACCGTTGGCATAATGACTTCATCCATAATGCGTTGGTGCAAGGTTGCATCAACCACAGGGGCGGGTGAATAGGCCCCCATGCCCCCCGTATTGGGCCCAAGATCACCTTCATCTCGTGCTTTGTGATCTTGGCTAGATGCAAGTGGTAATACGTTTTTGCCATCTGCCATAACAATAAAACTGGCTTCTTCACCCACTAAAAACTCTTCAATGACGACGCGATTCCCGGCCTCACCAAAAGCGTTGCCAGCCAGCATGTCCTCGACTGCTGCGCACGCTTGCTCAGTGGTATCAGCTAAAATAACACCTTTGCCTGCAGCAAGTCCGTCTGCTTTTATAACGATGGGCGCGCCTTGCTCATTAATGTATGCAAGAGCAGGTGCGACCTCCGTAAAGGTCGCATAACTAGCCGTGGGTATACCATGACGTTGCAGGAAATCTTTTGCAAAAGCTTTTGAACCTTCTAGTTGTGCTGCTCCCTTCGTTGGACCAAAAATATCCATGTTGGCAGCCTGAAATAGATCGACTATGCCGGCAACAAGAGGTGCTTCAGGCCCCACAATGGTTAGGTCTACATTATTATCCTTGGCAAATGTTAATAGACCATCAATGTCCATTACATCAAGGGGCACATTTTCAGTTTTCTTTTCTAATGCAGTCCCAGCGTTACCCGGTGCGACAAATATTTTGTGCACACCACGGTTTTTGGAGGCCTGCCATGCGAGTGCATGTTCGCGGCCACCGCCACCTATAATTAATACATTCATGTTGGTTCTCGTTGCCTGAATTACGATTTAATTTATTGCTTATTATTAATGACGGAAGTGGCGCATACCGGTAAATATCATGCTGATATTGTGCTCGTTGGCTGCAGCAATGACTTCCTCATCCCGCATAGAGCCTCCAGGCTGGATAATAGCGCTAATACCCGCTGCTGCAGCGGCATCAATACCATCTCTAAAGGGGAAAAAGGCGTCAGAGGCCATCACGGAGCCCTGTACTTCTAAGGCTTCATCACTGGCCTTAATGCCAGCAATTTTAGCACTGTAAATCCGACTCATCTGGCCCGCTCCAACACCGATCGTCATGCCCCCTTTACAATAGACAATGGCATTGGATTTGACATATTTTGCTACTTTCCAAGCAAACTGTAGATCGTGCATTTCTGCTTCTGTTGGCATGCGCTCGCTAACAATCTTTAGATCAGCTTCTAGTATCTGTCCTAAATCGCGGTCCTGAACTAATAAACCACCCGTGACACGTTTGTAGTCTAGCTCTGGCGTATGTAAGTGAGGGAGTTTGCCACAGCTTAGCACTCTTACATTGGGTTTACGGGAGAGGGTTTCTGCTGCTGAGGCACTAATACTTGGGGCAATAATGACTTCGACAAACTGGCGGTCAATAATGCGTTGAGCTGTGCCTGCATCGAGTTCACGGTTAAAAGCGATGATGCCACCAAAGGCAGAGGTAGGATCGGTACTATAAGCTTTTTCATACGCTTGCGTAATTTGGGTTCCCACAGCCACACCGCATGGGTTTGCATGTTTCACAATCACACAAGCAGGATCTTGGAACGATTTTACGCACTCGATGGCGGCATCTGTATCGGCAATATTGTTAAAAGAAAGAGCTTTACCTTGAACCTGGAGAGCCGTTGAGACACTGGCTTCTTTGGGGTCGTGTTCAATATAAAAAGCAGCATTTTGATGTGGATTTTCACCATAACGCATGTCCTGAACTTTTTTCAGCTGGGTGTTAAATGTGCGTGGGAACTTGGAGTCAGTATTGTGTTGAGCGCCTAAATAATTAGCGATAGCGCCATCATATAAAGCCGTGTGTTCAAAAGCTTTGCAGGCTAGATCTGTGCGCGTGGTTTGGCTTAAACCTCCTTTTGCGGTAATTTCTGTGACAATATCAGCATAGTCAAAAGCATTGACGACAACCGCCACATGTTTGTTGTTTTTCGCCGCTGAACGCACCATGGTTGGTCCGCCAATATCAATATTTTCAATGGCCATATCTAAGGTGCAATCGTCACGCTCAATGGTCGCCTTGAAGGGGTATAGATTAACCACCACTAGATCAATTTCATCGATGCCATGGTGCGCCATTATGGCTTCATCTTGACCACGGCGACCTAAAATTCCACCATGTATTTTTGGATGTAAGGTCTTCACTCGTCCATCCATCATTTCTGGAAATCCAGTATAATCAGATACCTCAATAGCAGTCACACCTGACTCATTTAATAACTTGAATGTACCTCCAGTAGAGAGGATTTCTATGCCCAAGTGGCTCAAGTTTTTGGCAAACTCTACAATACCCTGTTTATCTGAAACGCTAATAAGAGCGCGGCGAATGGCGTGTGCTTGTGACATGAATGTATCCTTTTAACTGCCGAGGTTGGTGCTGTTTAAAGTAAATCGTACTGTTTTAATTTTTTGCGCAATGTGCCCCGATTGAGGCCAAGTAAAGCAGCCGCCTTCGACTGGTTATCTTGTGTGTGCTCCATCACACACTCAAATAAAGGGGCTTCCACCTGTTGCATGAACAAGTCATATAGAGCACTGGGTTGCTGGCCATCGAGTTCATCAAAGTACTGAGTTAACGATTGTTCGACACTTTGTCGCAAAGACTGAGGGACTTGCTGTGGGCCGATGGTAGGGTCATTGTCATGTTCATAGGTATTAGCCGGGTTGGAGTCATACCCAGCTTGGGCGATGAGGCTGTTGGGCAAGCTGTGCACGGGTTTTTTAATGTCATTATTCATAGTTTCAAGCAGCCTGGTTTTCTGTGCTGGCAAAATAGTGGTTTAGAAAGTCAAGTTGGTGCAGGGGATCTTGTAAGTGATTAAATTGTTGACGCAGCGCTGGTTCTTGTTTGAGGTACCAGCCAACGTGTTTGCGGGCAATCCTTGGACCCATGATTTCCCCATAGAGGTCATACAAACCATATAGGTGTTGCTGTAATACTTGCCAAATTATTTGATTGCTTGGTTTTTTGAGGGGTGTACCATGTTGTAAGTGATGATGTATTTGTTGGAATAGCCATGGGTTCCCTTGAGCACCTCTGCCTATCATCAGGCCATCAGCATTAGTATAAGCAAGGATGTTGGCCGCATCTTCTGCGGTGTTAATGTCACCATTAGCAATCACAGGAATGTCTAGAGTTTGTTTAATGGCAGCAATAGTGTCATATTCTACAGCACCCTTGAAGCCACAAGCACGGGTTCTTCCGTGCACTGCGAGGGCCTTTATACCGGCATCTTGGGCAATGTTTGCAATATCTAAACCATTACGTTGGTCCGTACTCCAGCCCGTGCGTATTTTTAGAGTGACAGGCACATCAACCGCAGCAACCACTGCAGTCAAGATGTCTTTAACTAACTGAGGATCTCTCAATAAGGCTGAACCCGCGGCTTTTTTTAACACTTTCTTGGCGGGGCAACCCATGTTGATATCAATAATTTGCGCCCCAAGGGCTACATTAGCTTGAGCTGCATGGGCCATTTGAGCTGGGTCACTGCCAGCAATCTGCACACTAATAGGAACACCGTCATCAGCATGGGGTAGGCGCCGTTGAGACTTTTGCGTATGCCACAAAGACGTATCTGAAGTGAGCATTTCAGCTACTGCCAAGCCTGCACCGAGTTGACGGCATAAATGCCGAAATGGACGGTCAGTAATGCCAGCCATGGGTGCCAATATCAACCCATTTTCAAGTTGATGGGGGCCAATGGCAAAGCCATAAATAACGCTAGAGTGATTCATTACAAGTTAAGAAAATGCCTAAAATTGCTTGAATTGGGGTTTAAATGATAAGCAGCTATTGTACGAGTTGTACGTTTTTTGTTCAACTGATATGGCAGTGTAACTGGCTATATGAGCTCACATTAATGCTTAAATCCGCAATTTGAGTATTTTTTAATACAAAGGGTTTCTATATGTTGTGACCTATCTTGAGCCCATTGAGGTGACCTTTAATTTATTGAATTAGATATTAGTACAGAAAGTGAACTATGTTAGATTCATTTCGGCTGTTAGTATTAAACCCTGTAAAAGATGAATAAGCTGCATCGACAGCTTGAAATTTTGCAAACAACCTTCTTAATCTATATTAATTAAAGGAATATTTATAATGACACTTTATGAAAAACTTGAAAAAACGTTTGACGATAAAAATGTAGAAGCTTATTTAGACTTGCTGCATGATGACTTTGTGGTTGTGTTCCACAAATCAGGTAACAGTTTCTCTAAAAGTGAATGGGGAGAAATGATGACTGGTATGATGGCCAATGATAAGTTTATTCGAGATTCGTCTCGCTGTATTTATGAGAATGATGACATTATGGTGCAACACATGTTCATGTCCTACCCAGATGATTCAAAAGAAGCTGTTATGGGCATTGCTATGATTAAAGACGGCAAAGTGATTCGCTTTGAAACTGGTGCGACTAGCTTAAATTAAGCTGTGCCTTTGGGGGTTTCACTGACTAGTGGGCCCCTCTCATGCTTTGGGTCAGGGTAATAGCAACATTCGGTTAAAATGCCATTGGGTAATGCTTGATTAGAACATTAATGCTCATCCCAAAACAAACGATCACCACCACTGGTTTTATAAGCCTTGCACCTTTGCTCATCACCATGCGGGCACCAATGGATGAACCTAATAATTGGCCTACGGCCATGACTCCGCCAATAATCCAAGCCACCTCTCCAAATATGATGAAATAGAGTAAAGCAGCAACGTTGCTGGTTAAGTTGAGTATCTTGGCTTGAGCTGTGCCTTTTGAAAGTCCAAAACCCAACACTGAAACGAAAGCGAGAGCCATTAGACTGCCTGTTCCTGGACCAAAGAAACCATCATAAAAGCCTAATAGTGGGCATAACAAGAGTATGAAGCAGAGTCTTGATAATTTCTGCTGCTTTTGTTCATCGTTAAAGTTTGGGGAAAGTAGAACGTAGAGTCCCATAGCCATCAAAAGAAACGGGAGAACTAGGACAAGTTTGCTCGAGTCAATTTGTAATAACAACCAACTCCCTAACACTGAGCCAATAAAGGTGAGAGTGATCATGCCTTTCATTTCATTTAAACAGACAAACTTAGTCCTGACAAAATAAAGCGAAGCCACAAAAGTGCCCATAGAGCCTTGCAGTTTATTGGTTGCGATGGCCATGGAGGGTGACATGCCGGTTAGGAGTAAAGTAGGCACAGTAATTAACCCACCTCCACCGGCCAAGGTATCCACCCAACCTGCAATCGCTGCAATTAAAAAAAGTAACATTAATAGTTCTATGCTGGGCATAAAATGAGTCCTACGCTAATTTCTAACCCCTGAGCCCCTGAGCCCCTGAGCTTGAAGTTTAGCTTCCGTTAGAGTGGTGTGGTTAATAAATATTTCGACAAAGCCAAACCAATGACACCTAACAAACACACCCCAAGCCACTGACGCACGACTTTGGCATCACGAGTAAGCATGAGCTTATGAAATTTAAGTCCCAGCATATGACCACAGGCCGCCGGTATCAAAAGTGCCAAGGACCACTGCCATTGTAAATCTACCCCAGCAATAGCAAAGGCTAACATTTTGATGACAACCAGGATGAACCACAAGACAAAGAGGGTATCGCGGTAGGCTGATATGGCCATTTTTCGAACGGCTACGGCCACGATGAGGGGTGCGCCAATTAATGAAGCGCCACTAAAATAGCCGCCAACAATATATAGTAAACGATCGACCCACGGAGATTGACTCTTAATCTCCCATTTAATAATCCAAGTGACTGCATAAAAACCGGTAATGGCATAAATAAATGCCACCATCCATTGGGTGGGTAAGCTCAGTAATCCTATGACGCCGATAAGTTTGGGGACCATCATCCAAGTTAATGATTCCCTCAAAAACCCATGGTCGACGTGTTTGAAGCGCAGGCCTGTGGTGATACCAGAAAAAATAAGTAAGTGGGTGGCAATAATAGGTAAAAAGAATAATGGCTTGTCAGCGACTAAGAGCATCAAGGGAAGGGCGAGAGCGGCGCCACCAAAGCCTAAACCAGCGCGCACAAAACCAGACCAGACAAAAATACCGCTAATGACTATGATTTGTGTGCTACTGAAATCCATAAGATATTAGCGCTTTATGCCGTCAATACGAACCCACTCGTCTTTAGAGACGACCGTGTGCATATCAAACCATGGTGAATAAGCCTCAACCACAGCATCAGCCTGGTGTTCAAGAATGCCAGATAAGGTGATTAATCCCCTGACCTTAGTGAGTTCAGCCAAGTGCGCAGCCATTTCAATTAATGGGCCCGCTAGAATGTTAGCAAGCATCACATCTACCGCCTCTTGGGGGGTATCTTCAGGTAAGAAAACAGGAATAGCTTGGGCTGCAATACCGTTGCGTTGGGCATTATCTTTGGTGGCAGTGAGCGCTTGCGTATCATTATCTACACCCAAGACGCGCTCTGCGCCCATGAGTATCGTGCCAATAGCTAAAATGCCTGAACCACAACCATAATCAATGACTGTTTTACCTTGCCAGTCTTGCTCTGCAATCCATTGTAAACATAAGGCTGTAGTGGGATGACTACCCGTACCAAAGGCCAAGCCTGGATCCAACATAAGGTTTACTGCCATTGGGTCTGGAACAGGTTTCCAGCTAGGGCAAACCCACAAACGACTGCCAAATTGAAGTGGTTCAAAACGATCCATCCATTGCCTTTCCCAATCTTTGTCTTCGAGAATTTCTAGCTTATAATTTGGAAATGGCGTGTTTGCAAAGGCGGCTAGCCAACCGTTACCTAGGTAATCTAATAACGCATCACCGTCTGTGTCAGCTTCGAACAAACCCATCACCTGCGTATCCTGCCACAATGGCGTGGTGCCCTTAATTGGTTCAAACACCGGTTGGTCTGCACCATCCAGCATGCTCACAGCCCCTGCACCACACAGAAGTAACATATCTTCCAAAAATTCAGAATTTTCGGGGCTAGATGATAAAGTAATTTGTACCCAGGGCATTTTGACCTCTGTAAACTAATGCGAGCGATATTACGGCGATAAAAAAGGGCTAAAGCAGGGCATTTACTGCATGTAAACGCCTTCACTTCGCCCTTTTAACTTTACTTTAATTCACTAGGTCTATGTGGCCCTTTTGAAGATCAACACATGATTTCAAGGGTATTTTGGCTAAGGGGCCAATAAGAATGCAGGTTTAAAGACCTAGTTTTTTTTCTAAGTAGTGGATGTTAACGCCCCCTTCAGCAAACAATGCATCTCGCACGATTTCTTTTTGGAGGGGGATATTGGTCTTAATGCCGTCAATGATCATTTCATCTAAAGCCACTTCCATGCGCTTTAACGCTTCTTTGCGGGTGGCAGCGTGGGTAATGACTTTAGCAATCATTGAGTCATAAAAGGGGGGCACTGTATAACCACTGTAAATATGTGAATCTACTCTTACCCCTAAACCTCCAGGGGCATGAAATTGCGTGACTTTGCCTGGACTTGGCATAAAAGTCTTAGCATCCTCAGCGTTAATTCGACACTCAAACGCATGGCCTTTAACTGACACATCTTCTTGTTTAACAGACAATGGATAACCACTAGCAATGCGCAACTGTTCTTTGATGATGTCTACGCCAGTAATCATTTCTGTGACTGGATGTTCCACCTGTACGCGAGTATTCATCTCGATGAAGTAAAAACCACCATCTTCATACAAGAATTCAAAGGTGCCGGCACCACGGTAGCCAATTTCAAGACAGGCATCGGTACAGCTTTTAAGCACTTGAGCTTGGGCAACGGCATCCATATGGGGTGCTGGCGCTTCTTCAACCACTTTCTGATGGCGCCTTTGCATTGAGCAATCACGGTCATACAAGTGAATTACACCACCTTGGCCATCGGCTAAAATTTGCACTTCGACATGGCGAGGATTTTGTAAGAACTTCTCCATATAAACGATGTCGTTACCAAAAGCACCTTTGGCTTCTGCTTTAGTCACCATGATGGAGGTAATAAGAGTCTCTTCGTCGTGCACCACGCGCATACCACGGCCACCGCCTCCGGCAGAGGCTTTTATAATAACGGGGTAGCCAATGCGCTTAGCAATGCGCTTGGTTCGTTCTACATCATCATCTAATGGTCCGTTGGAGCCAGGTACAGTGGGCACTCCCGACTTTTGCATCGCAGCAATGGCCGCCACTTTATCGCCCATAATGCGGATCGTAGCTGCGGTAGGTCCAATAAAGGTAAAACCACTGCTTTCGACCATTTCTGCAAAGTCAGCATTCTCTGCCAAAAAACCATAGCCTGGGTGAATGCCTGTAGCGTGAGTGACTTCTGCTGCAGATAAAATACGGGGAATGTTTAAATAACTTTCCGTAGAGGAATTTGGGCCAATACATACAGCTTCATCCGCCAAACGAACGTGCATGAGGTCTTTGTCTGCTTTGGAGTGCACGGCTACAGTTTGGATGCCGAGTTCTTTGCAGGCACGCAAAATACGTAAGGCAATTTCTCCACGATTCGCAATAACAACTTTTTCTAACATGAGACAGCTCCGGTGTTAGGCTATGGTGACCAGAGGTTGATCAAACTCAACAGCTTCGCCGTCTGCGACCAGAATTGCAGTCACAGTGCCCGACTTATCGGCTTCAATTTGATTCATCATCTTCATTGCTTCGATGATACAAATGACATCACCCTCTTTAACTGTTTGGCCTACTTCTGAAAACGCAGGGGCGCCTGGAGATGGGCAACGATAAAAGGTGCCCACCATGGGAGAAGTCACAGCATGTCCAGTAGCTTCTGGCACACTGGGTGCTGCAACAATAGCTGGTGCAGCAGCTTGCATGACAGGTGCAGCTTGCATGGCTGGAGCAGCCGCTGCCACCAGCATGGCAGATGAGGCTCGACTAATGCGCACAGACTCTTCGCCTTCTTTAATTTCTATTTCGTTAATGTCAGACTCTTCTAGTAACTCGATGAGTTTTTTAACTTTACGAATGTCCATGGGATCTCTCTATTTTTTTTAAAATGATAATTAACAGCTCAAACGACCAATGGCGGCGTCTATAGCAAAACGGTATCCATCAACTCCGAGGCCACAAATGACGCCCTCGGCAATATCAGACAAATACGAATGATGGCGAAAATTTTCGCGTTGATGCACGTTACTTAAATGCACTTCAATGAAAGGGATTTTGACACCAAGTAGGGCATCACGCAGCGCTACACTTGTGTGAGTGTAAGCGGCTGGATTGATCACGATAAATTGCACGCCTTGGTGCTGAGCTTCATGAATCGCATCTACGAGGGCATGTTCGGCGTTACTTTGCATGCAGTTAATGGAAACACCAGCGTCTTGACACTGAGTTTGGCACTGGGATTCGATCTGCGCCAAAGTCAAGTTGCCATAAATTCCAGGCTCTCTCATGCCTAAAAGGTTTAGGTTCGGGCCATTAAGAAGCAGAACTTGTGCCATTAAATATTTTTCCAATTTTGCAGAAAACAATGAAGATTATAGGAGATGATAGCAGATTGGTGGGATTTTGCCGAAGTTTTTATGATTTATTTAACCCTAGAGGAGTCTTGCCACGTCTGTTACTCTTAGGTGGCGTAAATAATTTCGGATTATATTTTATGACTTTGTTATACCTTCAGCCTTTGCTCAAACTTAGGGCTGTCATTCCAATCACTCTATCGCTACTTATAACAGCTTGCGCTGGATTGACCCAAACCTCTTCTAAGCAGGCCCCGGTGACGATTGCACAGGTCGTTGAAGCCCCCTCAGCAACCGCTTTAGAAAAACCCTTAGAAGCGAATCTTGCTGTGGCGCCTCTGGGGACCAAGGGGTTACCGACAGTGTTGCCAAAAGTTGGCTTGAAAGAAGTTAAACCACCCTTAGCTTTGGCCTCAACCAACCAACCAACGGACGCGATTGCTTTTTGGTTGGGAGAGGCAGGGTGGGCTTTTGAGCAAGACAAGTTGACCACGCCTAAGAGTGACAACTCATATTATTATTTGACTAAAGTGCTGGCTAAAGAACCAAATAATATTAAAGCCGTAGCGGCTTTAAAAAAGATTGTTGAGCGCTATTATGAATTGCTTCGGTCGAGTCTAAGTCAAAATAAGGTTCAACAAGCACGCGTGTTCTTGTCGCGGGCCACACTTGTTATGCCTAAGCATGGCCAGTTAGCAAGCATGAGACAGTTAATTGATGACCATGCTGTTAATCAAAGTGCAGAAGTGAGTGCAGAAGTGAGTGCGCCAGCGCCAGCAACCGCCGTGCCAGCAATGCGTAATCAAAAGCTACTTGTTCCGACTCAGTTATTAGATCAGCAAGATCAACTGCTTGCTCAATGGCTAATACGGGTGGCGAAAAAGGCCCATGCTTTGAAAGCCACTATGCTGATTGTAGCCCCCAAGGACGATCAGGTGCGGTGGCTTTATCAAACTATGAATAGTGCCGATCCAGAGCAGAGAATTAGGGCTAATATTAAACACAGTCGACCCGCGCGTGTAGAAGTTAAATACCTTGCTCGCAAGGATGAGCTTGAAGTTTACGCCAACTAGCACCATATACCGACAGTGCCATTGCTGCTTTAATCAGCACTATTCAAAGGAACTCATAATGCCCAACATCAAGCAAGGATTACGCAACCTTAAAGAGGATTATGTTGATGGGAGCCACTGGATCATCCGAACTTTTGGTGTTTTAGTGATTGTTTATGGGTTATTTTCGTCTGCACTGGGCTTCTATTGGAATAGTGAGCCCGATATTGCACCGCCACCTGCGGCACAAACAGTCACGGGAGCAGCCACCACTAAGGCCTTATTGTATGTCGCCAACACCATGTTAAATAAGCCTGGTGGCTATCTTTCCAACGATGTGTCACTACCTGGTGTATGGATGGATAATATTCCTAATTGGGAATATGGCGTGTTGATTCAAGTGCGTGATTTATCTCGTGCGATGCGCAAAGACTTTAGCCGATCTCAATCCCAATCCACTGAAGACCCAGATCTGGCGATTACCGAACCGCAATTTAATTTTGACAGTAAAAGCTGGATGTTGCCGTCCAGTGAAGGTGAGTACCTGACAGGCATAGATGCTCTTATCCGCTACCTAGAACGGCTTTCAGATCAGCAACAAAGCCAGGCGCAATTTTATGCTCGGGCTGATAATCTGACTCGCTGGTTAGGAGACGTAGAAACCCGCCTTGGAAGTTTGTCGCAACGTCTGAGCGCCAGCGTGGGTCAGAAACGATTAAATACAGACTTGGCAGGTGATGCGTCAGCAACTCAGTCGACTAGTGCAGACAGTGAGTTAGTCATTAAAACGCCTTGGTCAGAAATTGATGACGTGTTTTATGAAGCGCGGGGTGCGAGTTGGGCCTTGATTCAGCTAATGCGAGCCATTGAAGTAGATTTTAAATCCGTGTTAGAAAAGAAAAATGCTTTGGTGAGCTTGAGACAAATTATTCGCGAGTTAGAATCGACCCAAGAGACCTTATGGAGTCCTATGATTATGAATGGCTCAGGTTTCGGTTTAGTGGCTAACCACTCGCTGGTTATGGCGTCTTATATCGCCCGTGCTAACGCTGCGATCATTGACTTGAGAGAATTGTTAACTCAGGGTTAGCCATGAGTTAATAGTTAGGCTGGTTTGCCCTTAGTGCCTTCGCTAATAGGTGCAAATCCAGCCTTTTAATCATGTGGAACTAGCCTTTGTATGCTGCAGCTGCTACTTGTATTTTGGCTTTTGCAGCGTCCACACCTTCCCAACTTTCAACCTTAACCCATTTGCCTTTCTCAAGGTTCTTATAGTTCTCAAAAAACTCTTTAATACGGCTACGAAGCATTTCGGGTAAGTCAGTAATGTCATGCACGTCGTTGTAGGCTTGGGTTAATTTTTCATGGGGCACCGCTAAAAGTTTAGCGTCCTCTCCCGCTTCATCAGTCATGTTTAAAACACCCACTGGGCGACAGCGAATAACGCTGCCTGGCACCACAGGGTAGGGTGTGACCACTAAAACGTCTAAAGCATCACCGTCATCTGCAAGAGTGTTGTTGATATAGCCGTAGTTGGCGGGATAGAACATGGGTGAAGCCATAAAGCGATCAACAAATAAAGCGTCTGCATCTTTGTCAATTTCATATTTTACGGGACTACTGTTGGCTGGTATTTCAATCACAACATAAATGTCGTTCGGTAAATCCTTACCAGCGGGGATATTTTGGTAGCTCATGATCTAGTCTGATCCTAATAATGGTTAATAACAGTATAATAATGCCTAAAGTACCTAATCTGACGATGTGCTTTGGTGATAGCTATTTACGCGCTCAACTTCTTCTTTTGACCCTAAAATGACAGGCACTCGTTGGTGAATATGATGGGGTTCAACGTCCATGATGGGTTTTTGGGTATCACTGGACGCTCCTCCTGCTTGCTCAATTAGAAAACTCATAGGGTTACCTTCATACATCAAGCGGAGTTTGCCAGCTTTGCTTGGATCCCGATTATCATAGGGGTACATAAATACTCCACCGCGGGTCAGAATCCGGTGGACCTCTGCCACCATGGAAGCAATCCATCGCATATTAAATCGTTTACCCAAAGGCCCTTCTTCACCGAGCAACACATCATTAATATAACGTTGCATGGGTGCTTGCCAGAAACGTTGGTTGGACATGTTAATGGCAAACTCTTGGGTATGTTCAGGCACCTTAATCTGGTCTTCTGTCTGGTAGAAAACGCCATCTGCCCCTAAATTATACATTGACACACCTTGACCTGTGGTGATGGCAAGAATGACTGAGGGTCCATACAGGACATAACCTGCAGCGATCTGCTTATGGCCTGCCTGTAAAAAAGTATCCGTAGTGACTGCAGAGGCTGGGTCGCTATTGGGCAGGGCTAGTATAGAAAAAATAGTTCCCACAGTAACATTCACATCGATATTTGAACTACCATCTAACGGGTCGAAAGTAACTAAATACCGGCCTTCAGCATTACCCGCAATGACATTCTCTTCTTCTTCTGAAGCGATGCCAGCGACACTGCGATTAGCCAGCAATGAATGTTTGAGCAAGTCATTAGAAATAACATCTAATTTCTTTTGCACTTCTCCTTGAATATTTTCCTGTTCAGCAGACCCATATAAGCCACTTAGGGCGCCCCCACGAAGGCGCTCAGCAATGTTTTTACAGGTGTTGGTAATAGAGTCAACGACGGAGACAAGTTGGGGATCGACTTGGGCTTGCTCAAGGGCTTGATTGAGGCTCAACATGAGATTTTTAAAGAGGTCCATTAAGGCGCATAAAAAGTGGGGAGAGTATATGTTACTTGTCACAAAAAGTCTTGCGGCTTAAGTTTAATTTACTCCGTTTTGATGGGTTTTTAAGGCTCTGGTTGGGCCGTCTCTCGGCGCAAGGTAACATCTAAGCTTTTAGCTGGTACAATAAGCCTAAAATTCACCCATTAAATAAGCTTATGAACCCAACACCAGTGCCCGTAGCCTCTTCAGTGGGAACGCTTAAAGTCACATTGGCAATTACAGGCGCTTCAGGCGCCCAATATGGTTTGCGTTTACTGCAATGCTTGTTGGCATCACAATGTGAAGTGTCACTCATGGTTTCCTCAGCAGCGCAGGTCGTGCTAGCTACTGAAACAGACCTTAAAGTACCTTCTGCAACGGCGGCAATGCAGTCCTTTTTTAGTGCTTTGTACGGTGCAAAAGAGGGTCAGTTACGGGTATTTGGTAAGCAACAGTGGATGGCTCCAGTCGCCTCAGGTTCTGGCGGTGGTGATGCCATGGTTGTGTGCCCATGCAGCACGGGTAGTTTGTCTGCAATTGCTTGTGGTGCAAGTAATAACCTTATCGAGCGTGCGGCAGATGTGCATTTAAAAGAACGTCGAAAACTGATTTTAGTGCCCAGAGAAGCGCCTTATTCTGAAATTCATCTCGAGCACATGCTAAAATTAACGCGCATGGGCGCAGTGGTAATCCCTGCGAGCCCTGGGTTTTATAATCGGCCCCAAAGTGTAGCCGATATGGTTGATTTTGTGGTGGCGCGAATTCTATCGCAACTGAGCCTGCCACAGACACTAGTACCCGCTTGGGGAGAATAGAAAAAATCCAGTATTTGTCGTGACTTATGCTCTATTGATCGATAATTCGGGCTATACTATGCACGCACGTATATTTACAAATTTCTAAGAGAAAGTGTCATGTCTGTGGCTGATTATATGCAGCAATTGGGAGCCCAAGCGAAAGCCGCTTCAAAGGTATTAGCGACGGCTCCAACCATGGCAAAAAATAATGCGCTATTAAGCATGGCAAATGCTTTAAATAATGCAAGGTCTGCCCTCAAGACAGCTAACCAAAAAGACTTATCAGCGGCTGAAAAAAATGGCCTAGCTGAGTCTATGCTCGACCGATTAAGGGTTACAGACGAAGGCATTGACGCTATGGTAATTGGCCTAAGGCAGGTTGCGGAGTTAGCGGACCCAGTGGGTGAGATTTCGGACATGAGTTTTCGCCCGTCAGGTATTCAGCTTGGCAAAATGCGCGTGCCACTTGGGGTCGTAGGGATTATCTATGAGTCTCGCCCTAATGTGACGGTTGATGCGGCCAGCCTGTGTATAAAATCAGGCAATGCGGCCATTTTGCGAGGCGGCTCGGAAGCCTCCCATTCGAACCAAGCGATTGCTCAATGTGTACAGCAGGGTTTACTTGCAGCAGGCTTACCCATTGCTTCGGTTCAGGTTGTGGAAACTACCGATCGCTCTGCTGTAGGGGAACTGATTACTTTGACAGAATTTGTTGATGTAATTGTGCCTCGTGGTGGTAAGAGTTTGATTCAGCGAGTGAGTGCAGAAGCTCGCATTCCTGTGATCAAGCACTTGGATGGGAACTGCCACGTGTACATCGATGATCAAGCGGATGCTACTAAGGCGATTAATATCGCTATTAATGCAAAAACTAGACGCTATGGGGTCTGTAACGCCATGGAGTCTTTGTTGGTTGCCGAGTCACGGGCGGAAGAACTGCTCCCCCAGTTGTTTCAAGCTTTACAAGAAGCGGATATAGAACTGCGTTTATGCCCGCAAGCGATGGCCCAGGTAAACAGTTACCAAGGCAAGGTTGTGGCTGCCACAGAGGATGATTGGTCTACTGAGTACTTAGCACCCGTGCTGTCTGTTAAAGTGGTTAGTAATATGGGAGCAGCCATTGAGCATATTAATACCTATGGCTCCCATCACACGGACGCTATAGTGAGTGAAAATTATACTAAAGCCCGAGAGTTTATGGCGCGGGTAGATTCGAGTTCAGTAATGATCAATGCTTCTACTGCTTTTGCAGATGGATTTGAATACGGTCTGGGTGCTGAGATTGGCATTTCAACAGATAAAATACATGCACGGGGGCCCGTAGGTCTTGAGGGTCTAACGTCCCAAAAGTATGTAGTTTTTGGTGATGGCCATACCCGATCGTAAGCCTATCTCTGCGGCAGCAGTTAAGGTCTTGTGGGGTGGTACTTTTGACCCCATCCATCAAGGCCATGTTTCATCAGCCATTGAGGTGAGTCAATACCTAGGGGTAAAACCCCTGCAGTTGCTGCCAAATAGTCAACCTGCCCATCGGCGTAGGCCTGTGGCGAACGCAGAACAGAGGGTAGAAATGTTATCCTTGGCCATCGCAGGCCATGACGAATTGGCGATGGACACACGCGAGATTCAGCGGCAAGGCCTAAGCTACAGTATATTGACTCTAGCTGAAGTCAGGCAAGAAATAGGGCCTATGATGCCATTAATCTGGTGCATGGGTTTGGATGCTTTTGCTGGTTTACAGCAATGGCACCGATGGCAAGAGCTATTAGATTATGGGCATTTGTTAGTGCTCACTCGGCCTGAAACCATCTGGCCACAGGATCCTGAGTTGCTTACTTGGTATACAGCTCACAAAGTTGACGATGCTAAACATTTATTAGCTTCACCGTTGGGTCAGGTGGCCCACCTGAAATTAGGGCAATATCCCGTATCTGCGACGCAGATTCGGCAACAGCTGCGCTTAGGCTATCAACCCAGTGCAACAGAATTAGCGCCTGCAGTGGCAAAATACATTGCAAGCCAAAGCCTTTACGGCATTAATTAGATTTTTGGAACACAAATTATGGCTATGCCCATTGAAGACTTATTAACAGTAATTAGCAGTGCCTTGACAGACATGAAGGGTAAAGACATTGTGCAACTGGATGTACGTGGTTTATCAAACGTCACAGATTACATGGTGATCGCCACGGGCACCTCTAATCGCCATGTCAAATCATTGGCTGACGAAGTGTCATTCAAGGCCAAACAAAATGGCGTTTTGCCTTTGGGTATCGAAGGCGAAATGAGTGGAGACTGGGTCTTGTCAGATCTTGGTGATGTTGTGGTGCATGTGATGCAAGCTGAAGCTCGAGAGTTCTATGACTTAGAACGTTTGTGGAATCCAGCGCTCAAACAAGATTTATCAAGTGCTGTTGAGCCCCGTGAATAGATGAAAATTAAGTTGCTAGCGGTAGGCACTAAAATGCCTACTTGGGTAACTCAAGGTTATGACGAATATGCGCGTCGAATGCCCAGTGACATGCAGTTGCAATTGCATGAAATAGGCCTAGGCTTTCGAGGTAAGGGTGCTGATGTACAGCGCGCTATTGTAAAGGAAGGGGAGCAGATGTTGGCTTCTATCCCAGCCCAAGACCAAGTGATTGCGTTAGATGTATTAGGCACCTCTTGGAGTACCGAGCAACTGGCTAAGCAATGTGGAGATTGGCGTATGGGTGGTCGTAATGTCACTTTGCTAGTGGGTGGGCCCGATGGCCTGTCTTCAGACTGTGTTGCTAGGGCTGACCAACGTTGGTCATTATCAGCGCTCACTTTGCCCCATCCGTTAGTTCGAGTTTTATTAGCTGAGCAAATATACCGTGCGTGGAGTTTGCTTAACAATCACCCTTACCATAAGTAGCCGATCCGATTATGTCTTGGTCAAATTTGGATGCCCAGCGTAGAGAAGACAGTCAATTTCAGACGCGTATCTGGTGGTCCCTATGGCTCATCATCGTTGTCTTTGTGGGTCTTGTTTGTCGCTTGGTCTATTTGCAAGTTTGGCAACATCAACATTATGTTACGGCATCGGATGACAACCGACAGCAATTGCAGGCCCTCGCTCCGACAAGGGGATTGATATACGATACTCATGGGTCTTTATTAGCAGGTAATCGGGCCAGCCACAGCTTAACCTTAGTGCCAGAACAGTTATCAGGAGGTCGGCGCAGTATTGATAAAGTCCTCGCTGAATTAGGTCAAATTCTTACCCTTGATGACGGTGATATTAAACGCTTCAAGCGGCGTTTAAATCAGCCTCGTAGGCCCTACAGCCCAGTGGCACTGCGATTTCAACTGAGCCAAGCTGAAATTGCTCAAATTACGGTGAATCAGCACCGCTTTTCTGGTGTCAGGATTGTGCCTGAGCTAGTGCGTTATTACCCATTAGACGATGGATTTGTGCACGCATTGGGTTATGTCGGGCGGATCAATGATCGCGAACTTAAAAAGTTAGACGCCACTAATTACAGTGCCACTCATCATGTGGGGAAATTAGGCATAGAGCGCTATTACGAAACCGAACTGCACGGCACTGTGGGCCATCAAACTGTAGAAACGAATGCGAGGGGCCGAGTATTAGAGGTGCTAGATCGACTTGAGCCATTACCTGGGCGGGACATTACTTTATTCCTAGATGCCCAATTGCAGCAAGGTGCAGCGCAATTGCTAGAAGGTAAGCGAGGAGCGATTGTGGCGATTGATCCAAAAACAGGCGGTATATTAGCCATGGCTAGTGCGCCCTCTTATGGTGCTAATCAATTTGTCACTGGCATTAGCAACGCCAACTACGACGCCCTTCGAACTTCTAATGATTTGCCGTTATTCAATCGAGCTTTGCGTGGACGTTATCCTCCCGCTTCAACAGTGAAGCCTGTTATTGCTTTAGCGGGTATTGACTCTGGCATGATCTCTCGCAAGTTTTCCCTTTGGGATCCTGGTTATTATCAACTCACAGAGGGTGGGCGTTTTTATCGAGACTGGAAAGAAGGGGGTCATGGGCGTGTAAACATGCATAAGTCGATAGTCGAGTCTGTGGACACCTTCTATTACGCCATTGCTCATGTCATGGGTAATACACCCATGACCAAGTACCTTACTCAATTTGGCTTAGGCCAAGTCACTATTGCCGACCAGCCAGAAGCAACTAAGGCAGTGCTACCCACTAAAAAATGGAAGCGTGCTAATCGCAATGCATCCTGGTTTCCTGGTGATTCATTGAATTTGGGCATTGGCCAAGGGTTTTTATCAGCGACACCAACACAATTAGCAACTATGGCCATGGTGCTTGCCAATAAAGGCCAGTGGCATCAAATCCGAATGATCAAAGCCATCGATGGTCAGGCGGTAGCAAAAGTCAGTGAAATAGGCCGTAAAGATCCTCAGCAGCCAGATAATATTGAACTCAAGCGCGACAGTGACTGGAATAAAGTTCACGCTGCGCTGATTGATGTGATGCATGGTAAATATGGTACTGGTCGACGCAGTGGTGCTGACAGTAGTTATAAAATGGCAGGTAAAACCGGCACTGCTCAAGTGTTAGGCATTAAGCAAGACAGTACCTATGATGCTGAAAAGCTAGCGGAACGGTTTCGAGATCATGGTCTTTATATTGGATGGGCACCCGCCAAAGATCCTGTGATTGTGGTCGCAGTGATTATTGAAAACCGGGGTGGGGGTAGCTCTGCGGCAGCACCTTTGGCCCGAAAGCTTTTTGACAGCTATATCCTCGGGACTAAAATCGAGCCTGAAGCCGAACCTGAAGCCGAGCCTGAAGCTACAGTTTTAGTAGAAGCAGAAGCAGAAGTAGAAAATACGCAAGGTGCAATTAACGATGGCTGATTTCCAACGGTTGGCCCCAGAATTAAGGAGCCACTTAAAACGCAAGCCAGGTCTGTGGGTCAAACTTAAGTTAGACCCCTGGTTGCTAGTTTTACTGTTGGCCATCATGTCGTTTGGCTTGGTGGTGTTGTATTCTGGTTCTGGATCCAGTGAAATTGCGGTACAAAAACAAATGGTGCGTTATGGGTTGGCCCTCATGGCGATGTTGTTTGTCGCGCAAATCAATATGCGCCATGTGCAGCAGTGGATCCCTTTGGTGTATATATTTGGAATCATTCTTTTGGTAGCAGTCTTGTTTTCTGGTGTGGGTGCCAAAGGGGCTCAACGATGGCTTGAAATTCCGGGCTTACCTCGATTTCAACCTTCTGAAATTATGAAATTAGTGGTGCCATTGACGGTGTCTTGGTACTTGGCTAACCAACTTAGGCCGCCCCGTTTAATTCACGTCATAGTGTCCATGGCGTTAGTGTTATTGCCCGTATTGTTAATTGCCAAACAACCAGACTTGGGTACGTCTGTAATCATTGGGGCTTCTGGCGTGTTTGTTATTTTCTTCGCCGGTTTGTTGTGGCGTTACCTTATTGCTGCTGCGATTCTTGGTGCCGCTGGTCTACCTTTAGTTTGGTCAGGCATGCGTGAATACCAAAAACAAAGAGTGGTTACATTTCTAGACCCAGAAAGTGATCCATTAGGCGCCGGTTGGAATATTATCCAGTCTAAAATTGCCATCGGCTCAGGTGGCATAAATGGGAAAGGCTGGCTGCAAGGCACGCAGTCCCATTTAGACTTTTTGCCAGAAACCAAAACAGATTTTATAGTTGCAGTGTTGGCTGAAGAATTTGGGCTATTGGGCGTATGCCTGTTGCTCATGTTGTATTTTCTGGTGTTAGTAAGGGGCTTAATAATTGCCGGTGCGGCTATGCTGCCATTTGACCGGATGTTAGCAGCAAGTTTGACCTTAACCTTCTTTGTTTATGTCATGGTGAATGTAGGTATGGTCAGTGGCTTGCTGCCCGTGGTCGGTGTGCCGTTACCATTGGTCAGCTATGGGGGCACTTCAGCCGTTACCTTAATGGTGAGTTTAGGCGTGCTTATGTCTATTAATGCCCGCCGGCGTCTACCTACCTAAATGAATGGGTTAGCCTTCGTCAGAAGGCTTCTTCATTATCCTTAATCAGTATACCGAATAGGTAAGCGTTGAGTCATTCGGGTCATTAATTCATAGCCTATGGTGCCAGCATGTTGAGCGACTTCATTGATGTTTAATCCAGGGCCCCATAAACACACAGGATCACCTATTTTAGTTTCACTCAGCTCTGTTACGTCTATAGTAATCATATCCATTGATACACGGCCAACAAGACTAGCGCGTTGATTATTGACCAAGACAGGGGTACCAGATGCTGCACTCCTTGGATAACCATCGCCATATCCAATAGCCACAGTCGCGATGGTTGAGGGTCGAAGAGCATGCCAACTTTGGCCATAGCCTACACTTTCTCCAGTCTCAATTTGACGCATAGAAATGACCGATGACCATAACTGCATCACAGGCTTTAAACCCTGACTAGACGGATGGTCCTGATCTAGAGGTGAGTTGCCATAAAGCATATAACCCGCGCGGTTCCAATCAGCATGAGCTTTAGGCCACGCCATTATTGCTGCAGAGTTTGCCAAACTGAGCGCCTGTTCAAAGGACTTTGTGGTTTGCAAAAACTGCTGTAACTGAATTTGGGTCAAGTCATTACTAAGTTCATCAGCACTGGCAAAATGAGTGGCAAATACCATCTCATCTAATACCTTGGGGCTGGCCATTAATTGTGCGTGGTAGCCCTTTATTTTTGATGGGTGCAAGCCTTGTCGGTGCATGCCCGTATCGATTTTAATCCACACCTTGAGAGGTTTGCATACCTGAGCATTTAAAATAGCCTCAACCTGCAGAGGGTTCTCCACCATTAACCAAAAGTCTTGGGCTGCAGCGACCGCTATTTCGTCAGCTGTAAACGTGCCTTCCAAGAGTAATATGGGCTTTGTGATATTCGCATCACGCAGCTCCATAGCCTCTTCAATACAGGCAACAGCAAAGGCTGGCGCGGACGGTTGTAAAGCACGGGCGCAAGCAACTGCCCCGTGGCCGTATGCATTAGCCTTTACAACAGCCATAGTTTGGGCTTGAGGCGCGAGTTGACGGGCCCATTGATAGTTGGCAATCAATGCGGCAAGGTCTACTACCATGTAGCTAGGACGGGCCATGGGAAGATACCTAGTAGTTAAATTTTCCAGCGCTGTATAGCTTAGCTGCTTTTTCCCAAACGGGTCCTGGCTTTCCATCACCCACAAGTTGACCATCAATGTGCGTCACTGGAGCTAGCTCTTTGCTGGAACTAGATATCCATATTTCATCAGCATCAAACACTTCTTCTCTTGTCACTGTGCGCTCTTCCACGGCAATACTGCCATCACTTTGTAACACACCCAATGCAATGAGTCGGGTAATGCCAGGTAAAATTTGGTGGTCCAGGATCGGTGTAATCATGGTGCCATTTTTAACAATATAGGCATTACATGCCCCACACTCAGTTAACTCATTTTTGTCGTTAAACAGTAACACCTCACCACTGCCTTGGCTGTAGCCCTTTTGGTAGTGCATGACATTGCCAAGTAAAGAAATTGACTTTATGTTACAGCGTTTCCAACGCTCATCTTGCATGGTGGTTACTTTATACCCATCCACTTTATCTCTTTCTGGAATCGGCGCCGGAGGGATGTCTGTTGGCATCGCAAACACAGTGGGAGACACACCTTTAGGATAGGGATGATGGCGCTTGATATCGGCGCCACGTGTGACGTGCAAGTACAAACCTATTTGACTTTTAGGATTGCGGCTAATCAGCTCTTGGCATAGGTCTCGCCACTGGTCATGGCTCCAGTTTAACTCAATCTCTAAGGCTCCCAATCCCTCAATCATGCGATCAATATGGGGACCAAAACCAACCATTTTTCCACCATAGGAAGGAATAACTTCATAGATGCCATCACCAAACAAAAAGCCTCTGTCAAGCGGGGACACATGGGCGTCTTCAATTGGCATATAGGTGCCATTAAGGTAAACAATACTCATAACTTAATCTCTAATAATCTGATTGACCAGTTTGCTGGCACTATCGGCTAATAATTGGGGTAATAAACGGTCTTCGTCCTTGCGCCAACCGCAACAAAATTTCAACTTAGGAGGTGCTGGGTCAACATTGAATCGAGTCAATCTTCGGGCTGCTAAGGCCTCTTCAACAATGGGCTGCGGCAGCAGCGCAATCCCTGCGCCTTGTTCTGCCATAGCCAATAAACCCGACACGGAATTGCTGGTATGAAATTTTGGCTTTTCTTTTACTTGGCTAAATAATTCTTGTAAATGTTTGCCTGGCCCTGTGGCGGCTGGGAAACTTAAAATCGGGCATTGGCTAAGGGCTGCAATGTTCATATCACGACCACTTTTAGCAAAGTGCTCACTACCTACCCAAGTTTGTGGCAAGGCACTTAGTGGCTGCGTATTGACAGCAATAGCCTGTCCAGTATAAACCATAAGGGCTAGGTCTAACTGATGTTCTTCCAATTGTTTATAAAGCGCAAGCGAGAGGTCAATCGTTAGCTCAAATTGAATTAAAGGGTGTTGTTCCCGCCAAACTTCTAATAAATCTCTCAGCCATAAGTGCGCCACGGTATCCGCAATGCCAATGCGGAAAATACCTTGTTGAGGCGCATCATCTTGCAGTTGAGCCTTCATTTCATTACTAATAGCGACTAGACGTTCGGCAAAAGGGAGCAGCTGGCGGCCTCGTGCTGTTAATTTGGTACCACTTTGGTCACGCTTAAAAAGCTTAACCCCTAGGTCTTCCTCCAAGGTCGCAATACGGGCAGAAATAGCCGGCTGGGATGCGTGTAACTGAGTTGCAGCACCATGAAAGCTGCCTAAAGTAGCGACCTTGATAAAGCTATTCAGGTTACGAATACGCACATTTTTTTCCTTCATTAAATTGGATCAGCATATTTAACAATTAAACCCTGTGAGTTGGCGCAATTGGGTAATCACAGATTGACCTTCACCCACGGGCAGGCCATCTTCTGTGAGCTGGTTTATGCGGGTCACACCATCCACACTGCCAAGTTCTGACAGATACTGCAAAATGGCTAAAGGATTAATTTTAGCTAATAAGTCTTGTTGTTGCCATAGACCCAAAAAAGCGATCATACCATATGCCCCCCAGTTAGAAACGTCAGCCACAATAAGTTCATCTGCGCTTGTTACGGAAGGCACGATATCCAGCTTTTTTAGTGCATGAATGACTTTACCCATGCCAATTTCGTTGCCACCATCACCGACGGCAATAGTAGGGCACTTGGCCCACTTCATAAAGCCATCAAAACAAGCGGTGTGCTCACTAATATTCTCACCCCGCATATTATAATAGTGACCGTCTTGAGCCTGCCCTGGGCGCTCTATGGAAACTATGGCTTGAGGATTGAGATGGTTCAGGGCTGCTAAAGTTTCGCCTTCAACATGGGCATGTTCCCCTACACGAATGGCATGGGTACGATAACGTCCAGCAAGCACTCCTACTAATGGTTGACCACACACAATCACAGGCACGGCGCCTAAATACTCAAGGCTATCATAAAGTGCAATAGCACCCACAGGACCATCAGTCTCAAAGGTGCCTACCACTGGAAAACCAGTGCCTATGAGTATGGTAGCACCTGGCTTTTGTTGGATGCAGGTTTGTAAAATTTGGGCCGCCCTTAGACAGTATCCCGGTGCTAATGCCATCTTAATTTGTGACATGCCACGGGGGTTTCGGGCCACCAGTATGTCTTCAATCTGTTGACTTAGTTGTTGATCACTTGACATGTTTATTCCTTCAAATGCAGCAGTTTAGTCGCTTCAAATTTGAGCTGTGCTAGGGTGTTGATCGTTTGAGCTTGATATAAATCTACGGCTTCAAAAGTCACTGCGTCACCTGGTCTTAGTTGAACAAGTTGGGCTAAATCACGCGCCATAATGGCACCAATTTTGGGGTAGCCACCAATAGTTTGTCGGTCATTAAGTAAAACAATGGGCTGTCCATCTGCAGGTACTTGAACGGCGCCTAAGCAAATGCCTTCAGAGAGCATTTGTTGAGATGGGCATGGCACAGCGGGGCCTTCCAGTCGCATCCCCATACGATCACTGCGATCAGTCACCCTGAATTGGCTATGAAAAAAACGGGCTCTTGTGGCCGCATCAAAATGATGATGCTGATACCCGGGTAAGAGGCGCAAAACCCGATTAGGGATATTTGTTTCTGGGCCTTGAGGACCGTATAAAGGCCAATCCTTCACAGCTAATGCTTGGCGGCGTAATTGAACCGTTTGGTTACATGCAAGACTATCCTGAGCCTTGAGCTTAGCGCCATTTAATCCACCTATTTTTTCGCGCATGACTGTGGCTTGACTACCGAAACTTGGCGTAATGTGGAAACCGCCAGCCACACCCAAATAACTGCGACAACCATGACTAGAATAGCCCAACTTTATTTCGTCACCAGCCTTGACTTTGTGGCTGGTCCATAAGGCTTTATTGATGCCATTAACTGTGACCTCTAGACTAGCTCCAGTCACACAAAAATAACTATCTATTTGTGCTTGCAGTTGCAAACCACCAAAGCTTATTTCTATGGCACAGGCATTAGATGGGTTATGCAATATACGGTTGGCCCATAAAAATGCTTCGCGATCTAGAGGTCCACCGGTGGTCAAGCCTATGGCATGCTGGCCAAACCGACCCAGGTCTTGTAACAGGCTTAATAGGCCTGGCTGGAGTACTTTAAAGCTCATACAGTTGGCCCCCCATAGCAAGGTATTGCTGCTCGTTTATGGGGTTAAACTTTACTCGGTCACCCACAGATACAGGCATGTGGGGTGCTTTTTCTGGGTTAAACATGGGGGTTGGACAAAGGCCAATAAGATTCCATCCACCTGGTGAACTTGCAGGATATACAGCAGTTTGGCGGTCCGCTATGGCCACTGCTCCAGCAGGCACTTTTAATCTTGGAGTTGCCAGTCGGGGTGCAGCAAGGCGCTCGTCTAGTTCACCTAAGTAGGCAAAACCTGGGGCAAAACCAATGGCATAAACGCGGTATTCGCTGGCACTGTGAATATCAATGACTTGGTTTACTGAAAGACCTGAGCTTTGGGCTATCAGGTCGAGTTCGGGGCCATATGTGGTGCTATAAAAAACCGGCATGTTAACTAAGTGGCCACTATCTTGATGAGCGGCCTGAGGTGCTTCTAAAATTGACCTTAGGGCTTTTTTGGACCACAAATGGTCACACTTATCAGTGTCATAAATAACCAGAAGGGACGCATAAGAAGCTACCAGATCAATTAACCGGTTGCCAAAGTGTTGCTTGATCTGAGCACAGGTTATGGCGATTGTTGCACTGACTTGGGGGCTAATGTCTAAGGCATCAGGGTCACCGAAATAAATGATGTAGCTATTTTCGCTAGCCAGTTGGATGTGTGTTTGGTGAGCGTTCATAGACTGAGATTAAGCCTTTCGAGCCGATGGTTTTTCCATCAATTGACGAATAGACTTGATGGCAGCAATACCAGTATCGTTGTCTCCGTGCACACACAGACTATCTACCTTAAGATGCAAAGTGGAGCCACTAGCGCTAGTAATAGTGCCGTGTTGGGCCAATTGTTGGACTTGCTTGAGCATGGCGTCATGATCAAGCACAGCGCCTGTTTTAGAACGTGCCATTAAGCTGCCATCGTCTTCGTAACACCGATCAGCAAAGGCTTCAAAGTATAACTCTAGCTTCATATCTTGGGCTTGCTGAAGATGCTTGTCTGCGCTGGCATTGGCTTGTAACATTAATTTTAATGGCGAGTTGGCTGCACCATTATCCATAGTTCTAACTGGGTAGCTACTTACGGCTTGCATAATCGCTTGACGCACACTGTCTTTACTCATCATGTCGTTATACAGCGCACCGTGGGGTTTAACATAGCTTAGCCTCAGACCTTGGCAAGCCGCCATACCCTCTAGGGCAGCAATTTGATAATGCATAAAGGCAGTGATTTCTTGACTTGAACAATGCATTGAGCGGCGACCAAAACCCACCAAGTCTGGGTAGGCTGGGTGAGCACCCACCATCACCTCATGCTGCTTGGCGAGTGCCAAAGTGCGTTGTATTACCAGAGGGTCACCGGCATGAAAGCCACAGGCAATATTGGCCTGGTCAATGTGTGTCATGGCCCTAGCATCTTGGCCCATAGTCCACGAACCAAAACTTTCACCTAAATCGCAATTAAGTAGCATAAAATTTTCCTGACCTAAAATATGGCTAGCGTACTATTGGGTAAATCTGTCACCAACATACAACCCGGCACATGGGTTATACAAAAAGAAGGTTTAGCATTTTCAACAGCCACTTGAGGGGTGACACCGCAAGCCCAGAAAACTGGAACTTCACCATCGTTGACACTCACCTTATCGCCAAAGTCAGGTTGGCTTAGGTTAGTAATGCCAATTTCAGCTGGGTTGCCAAAATGCACAGGGGCTCCATGCACAGAAGGAAAGCGACTACATATTTGAATGGCCCTAATGGCATCTGCAGGCTTGTAGGGGCGCATTGTCACAACCATATTGCCAGCAAATGGTCCCGCTGTTTTACATGCAATATTAGTCCGATACATGGGCACGTTGACCCCTTCAGTCAGGTTGCGAACCTCTAAACCATCAGCTAAAAGAGCTTCTTCAAAAGAGAAGGAGCAGCCCAGAACAAAAGCCACCAAGTCGTCACGCCAATAGTCTAAAATGTCAGTTACTTGAGCGACTACTTGGCCGTCATTAAATACCTTATACTGGGCAATGTCAGTGCGCAGATCGATGTCTTGACCTAAGCTTTTTAAACGAAAATCACCAGGCTTTTCAGACATACCAATAATAGGGCAAGGCTTGGGATTTAAATGACAAAATTTTAAAAAATCATTAGCGTAGTCGGCAGGTAAAATACACAGATTGCCCTGCACAAAGCTAGGGCATAATCCGGAGGTATTCCCCGTCATTGATGCGCTGCGAATTTGTTGCCTAAGTTGCAGTGGAGAAGTGGTCATAATGCTTCCAATAATTGATCATAACTCAAATTGTAGTAAGATGTATTTTGCAGTCCGAGATGGGTGGGTGTCCAATTAAATCTATTTTAACTATTGATAAAAACTTTCTATCAGCTCAGTTAAGCTAACCAATTGAGTTGCTTAATTGATAGATGTTAACAACCGACAATACAATCAGCATTTTTAAGGTCGAGGTTCCTCGCGTTAAGCTGTTATGGAGAAGGGAGTAAAGGGAATGAATGGGGTTAAAAAACTAATCGGGTTGGGCCTGTTAGCAGGATTTTTTAATGTGTGTGCTTATGCCAGTTTTGACCAAAGAGAAGATGTTTTACAGTGGTTAGATGAGGCCGATAGTTTGGGCTTTACCAAGGCTGAGGTTGTAAATTACTTGGCACAAACTACAGCAAAACCAAGCATTGTGCCGATATTACGCAATGCTCCTGAACGCAAGTTGTTATGGAGTGGTTATCAACAGCGCTTAGTCACTTCTTCTCGTATCAAGCGCGGCATAGAATTTGCCGCTGAGCATACAGACCAATTAAATTTGATGGCCAAAACTACGGGAGTTGATGGAGCGATTATTGCCGCTATTGCGGGCATAGAAAGTAATTATGGGGCTAACATGGGCCAGCATCTAACCCTGCGTGTGTTAGTTACATTATCCTTTGACTATCCTCGTCGAAGTCAGTTTTTCCAACGCCAATTAGCTGAATTCTTTCGTTTATGTTTCAGTCAGGGTTTAGACCCGATGCTGGTCAAAGGGTCTGCTGCTGGCGCTGTGGGAATGGGGCAATTTATTCCAACCAGTTATCGTGACTTTGCGGTAGATGGAGACGGTGACGAACGCATCGACTTATTTCACAGTAAGGCTGACAATATAGCTAGCATTGCTAATTATCTGGCACGGCACAATTGGCAAAAAGGTGCACCATGGCTGTTGGTGGTGGACACAGAGGTGGACCCTTTATGGGTCAGTAAAAAAGCCAAGCGACAAGGTGTAGAATTAGCAGAGTGGCAACGCAGGGGTGTGAGCATGCCTGGCTCGTATGATCCAGAAGCAGAGTTTAATTTATATGCTTTTTCAACCGAAAAGGACCGTGAATATCGCCTAGCAGGTGCTAACTTTTACGCCATAACACGTTATAATCACTCCCTTTGGTACAGTAGAGCAGTCGTGGAAATTGCTCAAGGCATCGCCCAAGGAATGGCCCAAGGTACGGCCCAGCCTTAAACTAGGTTATTAACATGCATTATAAATATCGAATCATGGTCAGCGCTTTGTTTGTGCTACTGCTTAGTGGTTGCTCTAGCAACAGCACACAACCCAGTGGCGTCTCTCAGTCTGCAGTGGTTGCTGCGGCCAAAGCTAAAACCGAGTCTCGTTATGCCATTAAACAAGACTTGGGACCTAAGCAGCATAAAGACATGAGCAATGCTCCTGACGCGGTGCCTAAAGTAGAGCCTCACAGTCGAGGTGGCAATAAGAGTCGCTATGAGGTTTGGGGTAAATCATATTCCGTCATGGCTTCGAGTATAGGCTTTAAGCAGCGAGGCTTAGCTTCCTGGTATGGACAAAAGTTTCACGGTCATTTAACGTCTAATGGTGAAACCTATGATATGTACGCCATGACTGCAGCCCATAAGTCTCTGCCCTTGCCAACCTACGCGCGGATTACCAACCTAGCCAATAACAGAACAGTGATTGTTAGGGTCAACGATCGGGGACCATTTCATGGTGACCGAGTCATTGATTTGTCTTATGCTGCTGCTAGCAAGTTAGATTATCGCAAGACAGGTGTGGCTGAAGTCTTAGTGGAAGCCATTGATGCGCGCCAATGGAGCCCTGCATTAGAACAAAGCATTCGCAAACAGCGTAAAACCAGTCGTTTTAAGTCACCTGCAATTACTAGTGCAACTAAGAGTGACAGTAATAGTGTCACAAGCAAAATAGTTAGCTCTTCTGTCAAAGCTGTCACCCAGTCTAAGGCCCCTATGAAGGTCCCGCTGGAGAACGAAATTCGCCAACAGCATAAACGCGTGGCTGGCTATTACGTGCAAGTGGCAGCCATGTCAAAAATTGGTGGAGCTTTGGTGTTGCGTAATACCTTGGTGCAAGAGTTTAGAAGATCTAATATATTTGTAGAGCAAGCGAGTGACCGTGCAGACTTGTTTCGGGTGTTAGTGGGGCCAATTACAGACGTTAAGAGTGTGCGTGTACTGATGCAAGAATTAGCCTCATCAGGGCATGGTCAAGGGCTTATGATTAAACCTTAATTTACTGCCCCAAATTACTAACCCATGGTATAATCTAGCGGTTTAAAAAGGCTTTTAACGGTACTGAGTTTTTATCTAGCCCACCAATTAAGGTAGTTGTAAGTATGGAAAAATTAGTGGCTGCGGCTAACTTATTATGCAGTAACATGAGTCAATTAATAGGGTGTGGGCTTAACTCTAGGGCTCGCACCATGTTCGCCTCCTTAGGCTTGTCTATCGTTTTGACAGTGGCTTTGACTGTGGGTTTAGTTGCGCCAGCACAATCTGCGCAAGCACTTGTACCCCAGCCACCGCAGCTTGCTGCGAGCGCATACATACTGATCGATGCGTTAACGGGCAAGGTTATCGTAGAAAATAATGCCGACCTATTGCTGCCCCCTGCGAGCTTAACTAAAATGATGACAGCCTACATGTTATCTTTTGGCTTAGCTGCAGGTAACGTTGCTTTGGATGACCAAGTGCGAATTAGTGAAAAAGCATGGCGCACAGAAGGCTCACGTATGTTTATTCAAGAAGGCAAATTGGTCACGCTTGAAGATCTTATGCGAGGCATCATTATTCAGTCTGGTAATGATGCAAGTGTCGCCGTTGCCGAACATCTGGCAGGCAGTGAGGAGTCATTCGCCGACCTAATGAACCAACATGCCATGCGTTTAGGAATGACCCAAACCTACTTTAGTAATTCCACAGGTCTGCCAGCCGAAGGTCACTTAACCACGGCAAGAGACCTCGCGATTCTGGCACAAGCTATTATTCGTGACTATCCTAAACACTATGAAATTTACTCAGAAAAAGAATTTACTTTCAATAAAATTAGGCAGCCGAATCGAAATAAATTATTGTGGAGCGACAGCACTGTGGATGGCCTGAAGACAGGTTATACAGAGGCTGCAGGTTATTGTTTGGTGGCATCGGCTAAAAAAGATGGGCAGCGCTTAATCTCAGTTATTTTAGGTGCGACCAGTGTGGACGCACGGGCTAGAGAATCACAAAAGCTCATCACCTACGGCATGCGCTTTTTTGAAACCCACTCCCTCTATGACGCTCAAGAGAGCCTTGGTAAAGCGAGGGTTTGGGGTGGTATGGAAGACTATATAGACTTAATGCTAGAGCAAGAGTTAGCGGTCACCATCCCTCGAGGCCAAGCTAAGTATATTAAAGCGACGATGGACATCAATAAAGGCATTGAAGCGCCCCTGTCTGCTGGTGATGTTTTAGGCAAGGTTATTATCACTTTGGACACAGACGTAATTTTAGAACAAAATTTGGTGGCCAATCAGGATATGGTGCACGGTGGTTTTATCAAAGGCCTTATTGATGGCGTGACCCGAGTCATTATGGGCGAATGATGAAAACGACGCCTGACGCTCCTAAAATAGACTTCCCCTGCGAGAATTACAGCCTCAAAATTGTGGGCCGAAAAACAGCAGATTACCCAACTTGGGTGGTGCAGTGTGTGCAGCAGTTAGCACCTGATCTAGACCCCCAAAAAGTACAGATTGTTGACAGTAAAAATGGTACGTTTCAATCAATACGCTTAGCAGTAACGGCTCAAAGTGCAGACCACTTGCAACAGATTCACCAAACCCTAATGGCGAGTGGCAAGGTTAAACTTGTCCTCTAAGCCAGATCCAAAAAAAGGCGTTTTAGTAAGGTTCTTAGGATCTCAAGACTACGAGCACGTCTGGCAAACCATGCAAGACTTTACTAATTACCGCAATGCCGACACCATTGATGAAATATGGGTATTGCAACATGCTCCGGTGTTCACCCAGGGCCAAGCGGGTAAGGCAGAACATATGCTAGACCAAGGTAATATTCCGTTAGTGCAATCGGATCGTGGGGGACAAGTGACATACCATGGCCCGGGGCAATTAATGGTGTACTTAATGTTAGATTTAAAACGGTTAAGTATAGGGGTTCGCAGCTTGGTATCGGCCATGGAAAAAGCCTTGATCGACTGTCTCCATGACTATGGTATTAGTGCCAATGCAGATGTTAAGGCCCCAGGTGTTTATGTGGGGGGCAGTAAAATAGCCTCTTTGGGGCTAAGGGTCCGCAGAGGGTGTAGTTTTCATGGTTTAGCCCTCAATGTAGATATGGATCTGAGCCCTTTTGCTCGCATTAACCCCTGTGGTTACCCGAGTCTAGATATGGTGCAGATGATTGATTTCTCCAAGTTGATTAAGTTTGATCAAGTGGCTCACGACATGGGCCAAAAGTTAGTAGACCAATTGCAGTACCAACAGGTTAATAAAACTCAACAACCTTGGGTTAACACCATTGAATATAACCAACGAGTGATAAGTAACCATGGCGACATCATACAAAGCTGAAGCAGGTGTTAAACTTCGTGGGGCCGATAAGGTAGCGCGGATCCCTATTAAAGTGATTCCCACTGAGAAAATGCCGCGTAAACCAGATTGGTTGCGCATCAAGATGGTCAGTTCCCCTGAGGTTAACCGTATTAAATCTAAACTAAGGGAGCATAAATTGGCGTCTGTCTGTGAAGAAGCCAACTGCCCTAATTTAGGCGAGTGTTTTAGCCAAGGTACAGCGACCTTTATGATCATGGGTGAAATATGTACGCGTAGATGTCCATTTTGTGATGTGGCTCATGGTCGTCCCAACCCCTTATCTGTTGATGAGCCTCGCGAGTTAGCCACCGCTGTGGCAGACATGGCACTCAAGTATGTCGTCATTACTTCTGTTGATCGAGACGATTTACGGGACGGAGGCGCTCTGCATTTTTCTGAATGTATCAGCGCTATTAATGAACGCACACCAGCGACTCAAGTTGAAGTTTTGGTACCTGATTTTCGTGGACGCATGGACATTGCCCTTGATATTTTAGCCACAACGCCACCCCATGTGTTTAATCACAATTTAGAATCGATTCCTCGCCTTTACAAAAAAATTCGTCCTGGTTCAGACTACCAATGGTCACTGGATTTATTACAGAACTACAAACAGCGTTGTCCTCAAGTACTGACAAAATCAGGTTTGATGTTAGGATTAGGCGAAACTAACGAGGAAGTGTTGCAGGTGCTGCAAGATCTTCGAGATCATGGAGTGGATATGCTTACCCTTGGGCAATACTTGCAACCTAGTTTGAATCACTTGCCAGTTGATCGGTTTGTGCACCCCACTGAGTTTGATGAGTTAGGTGCGGCCGCCAAGGCTATGGGTTTTAAGCATGTCGCCAGTGGGCCTTTAGTGCGTTCGTCCTATCATGCAGATTTACAAGTCAAAGGTGAGATGGTAACTTGAGTCGCTAATTAAGTGGCCACTTGTGTAATCATTTATGTCATTGCTGATGGCGTAAGCAGGAAATTAAGGCCACCACAATAAATTGTATTTTAATCAATGCTTAAGCTCAGCTTATATGAGTTCGATTAGATGATTTTTTAATGTGAGTTAATCTAATTTAAACTTCCAATAGATATAAAAAATATCAAAAAATAATAACAGCAAATAGGGGCTGATTATGGCAATTATTCATTGGTTAGGGGCTGGACTATCGAGCGCACCAGGGATTAAACGACTCATCGGTAACGGCTTGGAATTATGGTTGTGGAACCGAACCTTGAGTAAGGCCGAAGCCGTTATTGAACATATGGAAGGCCAGTGCCAAGCTCGCGTGTTAGATTGGCAACAGCTGCACGAAAATGTCAGTAAGGGCGATATAGTTGTGTCCATGTTACCGGGTTCATTTCATCTGCAGGCGGCCCAATTAGCCTTAGATAATAATGCGCACTTCGTTTCTAGTAGCTATTTAACACCCGCTATGGAAGCTCTCAACCAACAAGCCCAAACCAAGGGTTTATGTGTGGTAAACGAGGTTGGTTTAGACCCTGGCATTGATCATCTTTTAGCTTATGCTTTATTAAACGACTACCGTAGTTCGCAGCCTTACGCTGTGAGTAATGTTTTAGAGTTTAGGTCTTTTTGTGGTGGTTTACCCGCTCAAGAGAATGCGTTTAGATACAAGTTTTCTTGGTCTCCCCTAGGCGTTTTAAAGGCCCTAAAATCGCCTGCCCAATGGTTAGAAAATGGAGTTGTTAAAACCTGTAGCAAGCCATGGGAAGCCATGCATAGCTATACGACACCATTATCAAAGCTTGAAAAATCCACCTTTGAAGCTATTCCAAATCGTGACTCACTGCCATTTATAGCGCAATATCAGTTTGATCCTCAATGGCCTGTGGACACCTTTATTCGGGGGTCTTTGCGACTTCAAGGCTGGGCTAAGGCCTGGAAAAACATCTTTAGTTTAGTCGAATCTGCCGACGGAGCCGAAGGGGAGGCTAAACTTCAAGCTAAGTCTGATGAGCTTTGGCAGGATCATGCCTTTAAAGAAGGTGAGCAAGACCGGGTCGCCCTCTATGTGGAGTTACTTGCTAAAGATGCCCATACCCAGCAATGTATCTGGCGTCAAAGCTATTCTATGGACGCCTATGGCAATGAAACAGGCAGTGCCATGGCGCGTTTAGTGTCAACCACTGTGAGCTTAGCTGTGGAAGCTGTTTTAGAGGAACGCATTGGTGCTGGGGTGAGTGCAGCTCCCAATGATATGGGGCTAGTGTCTGATTGGTTAGCCTATTTTAACGACCACCACGAGACCATTAATCATCTCAATCACCTAGATTAAATTAGCATGAACTTGATACCCACTGCATAGTGGGTGTGACCGGGTTCATATGAAACCAGATTAACTAGTGAAGTTAGGTGTGTTAAGTCGCTATAGCGCCCCGGGTCATAAAGTCAGCCAAGTTGGCTCAGCGCTTATGTTGCTGAAAAATAGTTCAAGTTCGTCTACCCCTATGGCTAGGGTGCGATCATTCACTAAAGGATGGACGTACAAGGTGTGGCAAC
>Ga0209713_10000044_pt1 | contig 75783 bp, 50 predicted proteins | sample ArcOceMetagenome_3_FD_187444 | JGI IMG/M metagenome (GOLD analysis project Ga0209713, IMG submission 187444) | Marine eukaryotic phytoplankton communities from Arctic Ocean - Arctic Ocean- Svalbard ARC20M Metagenome (SPAdes) (version 2) | ecosystem: Environmental > Aquatic > Marine > Oceanic...
CAGTGACTTACATTTCTAACGATGTGTCGTTGGCGATGAATGTATCGGTAATGGATGTTCTGTATACAAGTAATATAGAGAGTGCAGATAACACGGTCTCTATTGTAGGATCGAATGTGAACATAAAAGACATACTGAACATAACAGATGCAGTGACTTACATTTCTAACGATGTGTCGCTGGCAATGAATGTATCGGTAATGGATGTTCTGTATACAAGTAATATAGAGAGTGCTGATAACACGGTCTCTATCGTAGGATCGAATGTGAACATAAAAGACATACTGAACATAACAGATGGAGTGACTTACATTTCTAACGATGTGTCGTTGGCGATGAATGTATCGGTAATGGATGTTCTGTATACAAGTAATATAGAGAGTGCTGATAACACGGTCTCCATCATAGGATCGAATGTGAACATAAAGGACATACTGAACATAACAGATGCAGTGACTTACATTTCTAACGATGTGTCGCTGGCGATGAATGTATCAATAGTTGATACATTGTACACAAGTAATATTATTAGCGAGAATGTAATTAAAATAGATGGTAGCGAGGTGCAAATTAAAGGATTAACTCTGTCGGGAGATACTATAAAAATAACAACATCCAATTTCAATGTTGCAGATGGTATATTTTACGATGCTGAGAAAGATGTGTTTACAGTCAATAACGATATAGTAATAAAAGGTAATTTGGAATGTGGTACAATGACTATACAAGCATTCGAAGAGCGTACAAAGATTTTAAATATAGCCTACAGTAATTTAACAGATTTCTTTGAAACAGAAAATGGTTTAATTGCTAACGGAGCGATATTTACTCCAAACGAAAATGTATTTACAAATCCAACTTATTTCTTAAATGATATATATTTATCTTCGAATCTTAAGATAGATCCAGTTTTCAAAGTGAATGTTCAATGTAGATGTAATCTAATACTAGATGGAGGATTTTACGGTGAGACAGACAATCCAGCTGGGATAATGGTAAAAGATAACATGACATTTTATGAACCGATACATGCGAAAAGTAATGTACAGATAGATGATAAAATGACATTTTACGATACGAACAGTAATGGATATTGGAAGATATTTACACATACTCTGGAAGATTTAACTTGTGATTTAATTTTTCAATCTAGAAATAATATTGCGACTGCGTTTACGGACGAGTTCGATCCGAATATCATCAATTTCACAGGACAACATAGATGTACCGGTCAATTTAGCAAAGAGAACAAAAAGGATTTGGTGGGAAAAATAGTTGTATCAACCGGAAAATACAGCGATTTGCAAAATGATCGAAAAATAACAATCAATGAAGCCATTCCTGTTGTTAAGATGAGTAGTAAGGAGAATGACAGTCGAGCATTTGGAGTAATAAGTGACGAAGAAACGAATGATATGATACGCGAACATCATTTGGGATTTATAAAATTTAAATCTCGAAAAAGAATTAAAAACAGAAAATACATGATTAATTCTGTAGGCGAAGGAGGTATATGGGTATGCGACATAAATGGTATTTTGACGAATGGTGATTATATAACAACAAGCAAAATAGGAGGGTATGGTATGAAGCAGAGTGATAATATCCATTATAATTACACTGTGGCAAAGATAACATGTGATTGCGATTTCAATCTAGATTCAGAAGAGTATGAATGTAAAGAGTTCACATACAGAAATTTAAAATATAGAAAAGCATTTGTTGGTTGTATATATAAGTGTTAATTTAAAAATGGGCATATCAAATAAAATATTCGAAATAAATTAAAAAATGCCCGTGTACAACACTGTAAACAATAGTATTACTCCTACTGCGATCAATGAAGGTGGTTTGCCTCCCATGAATACAACATTCCCGAATTACCCAGAAAATAACATGGAAACAATGTTCGGACCAGTGCTATTGCCTAAAATTTACGCGAAGGGTTTATCTGCGTTAGAAATCGCTTCTTCCGGAGCAATCATATTGAGTATCAATGATTTTGAGACATTGAACATTAGCAATAACGAAGCAACCAGACAGACAATATTTCAGTCAACATCAAATTACCATTTGAAATTCTATCCTAATGATGATGACAAAACGGTTCAAGTTGGTGACCATACATGGACCTCTGAAACAATTGATTCCACTGATTATCAAGTGATGAGAACATCAAAAGTAGGTGGTTACATGTTGAGCAACGATTTGGTTGTAACTGGTACATTAGAATTAGCAGGTAGCACTGCTTTCTCTGGTGCTGTACAATTTGGCAGCACGCTTTCAGTTGGTGACACCACATTTATGACAGCAGGATTGTCTGTTGGTGGTGGAGTTCAATTCGGAGATTTACTATCTGTCAGTGGAACAACATATTTGGCTGATAAATTGTCTGTAAAAGACGATGTTTACATGTCATCCAATCTTTCGGTATACGGTAACACCGAAATTGAAGGCACCCTCTCTGTTAAGGACAAAGTTTTTTTCACTTCCAGCTTGTCTGTATACGGAAACACAGAAATGCAAGGGTCACTCTCTCTTAAGGGCACAACCACCATGAACGATACTCTTTCGGTTGGTGGAGCCACCTTTATAAATAACACTCTTTCCGTGAAGGACAAGGTGTACTTAACATCTAGTTTGTCAGTGTATGGAGATACTGAAATGAAAGGAACACTTTCAGTAAACGACAAAGTGTACTTAACCTCCAGCTTGTCAGTATATGGTGACACCGAAATGGAAGGATCACTCTCCGTTAAGGGCACAACCACCATGAACGATACTCTTTCGGTTGGTGGAGCCACCTTTATAAATAACACTCTTTCCGTGATGGACAAGGTGTACTTAACATCCAGTCTTTCAGTGTATGGAGATACTGAAATGGAAGGAACACTTTCAGTAAAAGACAAAGTGTACTTGACCTCTAGTTTGTCTGTGTACGGAAACACAGAAATGCAAGGGTCACTCTCTCTTAAGGGCACAACCACCATGAACGATACTCTTTCGGTTGGTGGAGTTACCTTCTTAGATAACGCTCTTTCCGTGAAGGACAAGGTGTACTTAACATCCAGTCTTTCAGTGTATGGAGATACTGAAATGCAAGGAACGCTTTCAGTAAACGACAAAGTGTACTTAACCTCCAGCTTGTCAGTATATGGTGACACGGAAATGGAAGGGACTCTTTCCATTAAAGATGATGTGTTCATGTCATCTAATTTATCTGTTGCTGCCAACTCGTTCTTCGTTGGTCCAATTATGAAGATTCCCGATGGTCCTGAATCGAGCCGCCCCGATACAACTGCTCCTGTTGGTTCTATTTATTTCAACTCAAACACATTCAGATTTGAAGGTCTGCACGATCTCCCATCTGGTAACAAGACATGGTTGCCTTTTGGTGGTGTAATTGATATTGATAGTGACACCTACATTACGGCGGAAAAAGTGAACGGAAGCGATGATGATACTTTGAGATTCTTCGCCGCTGATGCTGATGTACCCAAAATCAACATGTCTGCCACATTGTTGAGTATTAATTTACCGGTTGAAATGACGAACACACTCTCTGTTCAAGGTGCGACCACATTACAATCAACTCTTTCTGTTGCTGACGCCACTTACTTGTCATCCACGCTTTCGGTCAACAATATTGCCTATTTCAACAACAGTGTGAAAATAGAAAACAAATTATCTGTGAAAGATGCTGTTATATTTGACAGCACATTATCTATCCAAGATGATGTGTTCATGTCATCCAATCTTTCGGTATTTGGAAACACCGAAATGGAAGGATCTCTCTCTGTGAAGGACAAAGTGTACATGACCTCTAGCTTGTCTGTATACGGAAACACAGAAATGCAAGGGTCACTCTCTGTTAAGGGCACAACCACCATGAACGATACTCTTTCGGTTGGTGGAGCCACCTTTATAAATAACACTCTTTCCGTGATGGACAAGGTGTACTTAACATCTAGTTTGTCGGTATTTGGAAACACCGAAATGGAAGGATCTCTCTCTGTGAAGGACAAGGTGTACATGACCTCTAGCTTGTCGGTATACGGTGACACTGAAATGGAAGGAACTCTCTCCGTTAAAGGTGCTACAACAATGAACAATGCTCTTTCCGTTGGTGGAATTACCTATATAGCGAATGCTCTTTCAGTGCAAAATAAAGTATACTTGACTTCCAGCTTGTCTGTGTACGGAAACACCGAAATGGAAGGATCCCTCTCTGTTAAAGGTGCGGTTTATCTTGCCAACCAATTGAGTCTTGGAGATGCTCTTGAAGTTAACAGCACATTGAATGTTACTGGTGCAACAACACTACACAGCACCCTTTCGGTTCAAGATAATGTAATTGTCAACCCTGCCGCGGAATTGTTTGTTAATACTATTAAGGATGCCACCAACAAAGATGGTACAGGTACATTGACCATTGATGTTGAAACATTGTATCTTAAAGGTAACCTTGATGTCGGTGGTACCTATAACACAGTTGATATTTCAACTTCAACCATTGCGGTTGAAGACAAATTGCTCATCTTGGCTACATCATCAACCTATGATGGTTCTCAAAATGTAGATTCTCAAGTCGCTGATGGATCCTTAACTAATGATGCTGCTGGTATCAAAGTTGCTGGTTTGCCTTCAACTACTGATTTAGATGAAACCAGTTTGTCTGCTTTTGCTTCATCTAATGTATGGGAAAAATCACTGAAATGGAATCTTAACGACGGTATGCAATATGTCGGTTATCTTCAACCAGACAATACGAACGATGCTTCGTACAGAGACAAAGAATCTTTCTGGGAACTTAAGGGTGGTGCCTTCCATCTGTCAGCAGATAAATTCAACGACAATGGTGATGCTATAACTGTTAAATATGGCTTCAGAATTAACGCAAATGATGAATTAGAAATTATCAAAAAGACTGGAACTGGTGCATCCAAGCGTGTTGCTAAATTCGGTATTACATCTGCTTTCTAGAGCATTCTATAAAGGAGAGATAAAAACGAAAGTGTATTATTGATTTAAACTACAATTTTCTGGCAGAAGGATCGATAACATCGCCACTACAGAATTTTGGCATCCACAAATACGGGATTACTTTGTCATTTTTATAATATTTTGAAAATATCTTATGGTAAAAGTAGGTTTCTTTCAATTTAAAATCATTTGTATTATTAATTTTGAATTCTTCATCACTAACTTGTTCGTTGACGAAATTTGCGATAATATCCGCCCAAGATTCATTTGGTTTACTGACACCGTCGCTAAAAGCTTCTTTTTTTCTCCACAGTATTTCGCCAGGAAGAAGATTTGTGTTTTCAAAGGCTTTTCGTAGAATATTCTTTTCAATTTGGTAGTTGGACATTCTCAAAATGGGATGAATACTGAGATAATAGTGTACAAAATCTTTATCGGAAAACGGAACTCTAGCTTCGAGTCCGTGTGCAGCGATACAACGGTCGCTTCTTAGACTATCAAAATAACAAATGTCCTTAACGAGTCGAACGCATTCATCGTGGAATACTTCTGGATCAGTGCATTGTTTGAAGTATTTGTATCCACCACACACTTCATCAGCGTAATCGCCGTTAAACACAACCACACAATCAGTGTTTTCTTTAATATATTTCGAAACTAAATAGTTACCAACGCTCGCACGAACGCTTGTTGTATCGTAACTTTCGATGGTCTTAATAACATCATGAATGGCATTCAAGAAATCTTCCTTATCTAGTTCGATTGATGTGTGTTCGGATTGAATGTGTTTAGCGACAATATCCGCGTAATACAGATCGGGAGAATCTTTCAAACCGATAGAGAAAGTCTTCAACTTGTTGGGGCTGTGTTTTGCGACAATGGATGCGACCAAACTACTGTCTAGTCCACCCGATAACAAAGCACAAATGTCTCTGTCAGCCATCATTCGTTTAAGGACAGCGTTTGTGAAGAGTGTTCTTACATTGTTGAGGATACTTTCGTTGTCCTCGTAAGTGAATTTATTATAGGAGATAACATCATACGGAAATAACGATATATCTGAATAGTTGGTGATTAGAGCAAAATGTCTAGGAGGAAACTGTTTCACATGGGTATGGTCGTCGAACGCCTTCAGTTCGGATGCAAGTGAAAATGTTTTAGTATCGTAGAAAATGGGTCTCACTCCAAAAGGGTCTCTAGCAAAAAAGACAAAATCCTGCATTTGATCGTATAGACAGAAAGCAAACTCTCCGTCGAGCGAATTACACAGGATATCCATAATTTGGTAGATGTTGTCGTATTTGTTTTTTAAATAAAGATACATGTGAATGATAATCTCACAATCGCTGTTTGATATTGTTTCAAACTGATAATACTTTTTCAGTTCTTCGTGGTTAAAAATTTCACCGTTACAAATAAGAACACAATTGTTTAAACAGATCGGTTGGTTACCGTTGTCAGATAGATCGTTAATCTTCAAACGATTGAATTGCATAGTTACATGGTCATTTTTATAGATACTGTAATTGTCTGGACCCCTGTGGGACAGGTTGTTCGTTACAATGTTTTTATAAATATTTAGATAGAATGAAATACCACACATACTTCTATTTGAAAGGGCACAGACTTTTAAATAAATTTCTTGCAATATGAAAGACGGTGATAATCGGTAATACCGAATTGTCTGATCGCTTCCAGATGTGCTTTGGTACCGTAACCTTTGTTATTCATAAGATTGTATCTGTCGTCGTCACAAAAATGCTCTTTAATCCAATCATCGTGATATTCTTTCGCCAGAATACTTGCTGCGGCAATATTTACATATTTGTTATCACCCCCAACGATACAAGTGTGTACATTACACTGATACGGTTTGAATCGATCACCATCCACAAGAATTCGGTCGAAAGGGGTTTTAAGCTTACCTAAAGCGCGATGCATTGCTAGAAAGGTTGCGTTTGAAATGTTTATTTCGTCAACTTCGGTATTCGTCGCGAACCCAACACCATAATCGATTGCGTTTTCTTCGATATAGTTTCGAATGATCGCTCTTTTTTTTCTAGATATTTTTTTGGAATCCTTGATTTCAATAGCGTCAACATTTTTATCCCAAATAACAGCGGCGGAATAAACAGGACCAATCATACAGCCTTTACCTGCTTCATCGATTCCAACCTGAACCTCCTCTGGATGATTGTAATAAAATTCCAACATTGATATTTAAATGAAAGCTGAATAATTGATGGTTACAATTGACGAAGATGCCTTATCGTACTTTACTTGTTTGAGGAGTTCTTTATTCTTGTCAATTTTTAAAGAATACTCTTGCATTTGTGAGTATGTGAGGGCGTTATCGTTTAAAATATATTCTTTTACAATAGCCAATTTTGTGCAGATAGGCATGGTTTTCCAGTTCATTTTTTTTATATCGTCGATGTCGTTTTCTATGTATTGATTGAATTCATTTTCGTTCTCAAATGTTTGGTAAACGATTTCTTTTGTGCTACGATAAATTTGTTTCTTGTATTTTTCGTTGGCTTGAATTATTGTTGTGAATTGACTGTTCGATATTTTGGTAGGTTTTATTGGTTTTGTAGTGGACTTCTTCACATTAGAAGAAATGATATCGGAGTAATCTAATATATATTTATTCAAACTCATATATTGCTTTACTATTTAAAAATTGATTACAACTTAAATAGTATATATATATATAGAATGGAAATATATATCATTGATTATATGGTAAATAACATATTGAAACGCAAGAAAAAAATAGGTAAACAGATTTCGTCATTGGAGACCATTTTTGAAGACGCTTTTCGGTTGGAAATATCAGAACAGCATATATTAAACAGAATCAAAACCATCAAACAATATCAGAATATCCTTCAGCATATTAAAAGTATACCCAAAATCGAGCAACGAAGTGAAGAGTGGCACAATGTAAGACAACAGTTAATAACAGCTTCCGATTTCGCACAAGCGTTGGGAAAGGGGAAGTTTGGAACACAGAATCAGTTTTATAAGAATAAATGTGGTTACGAAACAAATGCGATAGATTTCACAATACCTGCTTTACGATGGGGTGTCAGATACGAAGAGGTTGCGAACATGTTTTACAAACTTAAGATGAATGTGGAGGTGTATGAGTTTGGAATATTGCGACATCCGAAAATAGATTTTATGGGCGCCTCTCCAGATGGAATAAGTGATATGGGAATAATGTTGGAAATCAAATGTCCATGGAAAAGACAAAAGACAGAGACTATACCAGATCAATATTACCATCAAATTCAGGGACAATTAGAAGTGTGTGATTTGGATGAATGTGATTATTTTGAGTGTTATATTGTGGAATATATGAACAGAATGGAAATGATGAACGATAAAAGCACAATGTATAAAGGGATCATTTGTGAAATGAAAAATGGCTCGTACGAGTACGGCAATTTGAATGATTTGGATTTTAAATTGATGACCGAAGACTACAAACAATATTTCTATTACGGTATTAAAGATTATTTCTTGAAACGAGTATTACGAGATAAAGCGTTCTTCTCACAAATACATATCGAGTTGAAGAATGTATGGGAGAATGTAAAACTATACAGGTCTGATAAAGCCGAATACGACAAAAATATAAAGCCAACCAGAACAAGAGTTGTCACCAAACGACCTCCTAAAACACCTGTATTTTTGTTCAGAGAATGTGATGATGATAAAATGTAATCATTTATAAATGTTTGTTTCGGTAATATGCCCATCATTTAAAAGACACAGATTCATTCCTTTTTTGATTGAACAGTTTAATAGTCAAAAATATCCCAAAGAGCAATTAGAACTGATCATTTTTGATGATACACCATCACCGTATCCATTTGAAATACAAGATAGTAGAATAAGGTATATTCATGATAATTCGAAACATTATATGTTATGGGAGAAACGAAATAGATTGAACGAGTTGGCTCAAGGGGAGATCATTGTGTGTATGGATGACGATGATTTCAGTATGAATCATAGAATTGAAAAATCCATTGAAATTCTTACAAATCGACCAAATGTCTTACTATGTGGTGCTAGTACATTGTATATTTATGATATATTTATGAATCAAATGTATACATTCAGACCATCAAACACCAAAATTTTGTTAAATGGGACTTTTGCATATAAAAAGACTATGTTAAAACGATATAGATATTTAGAAACCAAAACAAATAATTTGGAGGAGAAAACTTTCACTAAAAACTTCACGGTGCCTCTGACGAAAATTAGTTTTAAAGATACAATTGTGTGCATAAATCATCATCAAAATACTGTAGACAAAAATACCTTCTGTATATCGAGATTATTATCGAAAGATATTGTAGAGAATTTAAACTTACAAACGATCTATAATGTACTGCCTATAGTATACTGGATAAATCTTGACATAAGCAGTGATCGATATGATAATATGATACAACAATTTAAAAAGTTTAGATTTCATGAACGAATAAAAGGAGTGGATGAACCATACATAAAGTATAATACAAGGCGTTACACCAACTCGCAAATGGGTTGTTTATGCTCCCATTTGAGTGCGATGAAGAAAAGTATTGAAGATAATCATAGAGATTATGCGATCATATGTGAGGATGATGTGTATTTGAAAAATATGGATCATTTTCATGAGATTATATTTTATTACTTAAGATCCGCTCCACAAAATTGGGATGTTTTGCAATTGTATTCGATCAAGCAATCAAGACCTCCTAAGATGGATTGTTCCTCTTTGTTAAAATGGGAAAAATGGAACAAACGAAATTTTAGCACTTTAATTTACATCATCCGAAAATCGTATGCTAAAAAATTGGTGAATCTTGCTGAAAAAACCAATGAACGAAGTATAGGATTATTGGCAGACGAGTTTATATACAGCAAAGGAAATGTGTATTCGGTAGTATGTCCGTATTTCGAAGATGATCTGCGATTTGACAGCTTGATTGATACATCACATCGAGTATTTCACGAAAACAACAAACAAAAAATAAAGAGTTTATTGGATTTATTTGATCTGAAATATCCATTTGTAAACAATTAAAATATATTCTATTTGATTAAAATGAATACAAAGTTATATACACTATATTTTGTTTTGTTACTTTTAATGTCCGTTTTAAGTAACATTTATCAAAAATATAACTCGGCTTGTGTAGAATATTTCAACACTGACAAAGAGTACAATATGTCTGAAGCCCTGAAGGAAATCACCGCTTGGAAAAAAGAAACATCAAAGAAGTTATGCGAAATCCAATCCTTTTTAGACTCTTCCATAGGATTTAATCAGATCAACAGCGTATCCAAACACTCGAAAGACAGCGATTATTCATTGTCAACCGTAAAAGATTTGAAAAAGATAAACGGTAAAGACGATTACAGTGTTGAAAAGAAATTAGTGTTCGATTCATTCATAATCAATGACAAAGACGAACTGTGTGAAATTCCACTATGGACTCCCGACAAAATTGAGGATAAAGATTCCATTGTCGTATATATCACTGTACTTGTACAGCAGTACAACGAAAATGTGTTGGCTATAGAGCAAGACAAAATAAACTTGTCGACTTACATTCAGAACTTTAATAGATTCTTCTTACAGTATTTAGACAACAAGTTATTGCCAAATTGTGATCGATTGATCGGTGAAGAAAGATCCACATTGTGTGCTTCGGAAAATCAAGTAAACGAAACGAACATAGCCGAAATATCGAAGAAGAGTCAAACTTTGATAGACGATAAAAAGAAGGAATTAGATAGAATGATGTGTAATTTCATTAAGAAATATAAGAAAACAGAATACATACGCGATGCTATCATCCACTATATTAACCAATTAAATGATATATGGAGTCTTAACGATATTAACAGAACAAAAGTTAGATTGAATTATGCCACTACACCATCATCATCGACTACACCATCATCGACGACTACACCATCATCGACGACTACACCATCGGAACAATAAACGGCAATTTACAATAAACTGAATGGCAATTTACAATAAATTGTAATAACTTAACACATTATCCGTCATTCTATTCAGATTGATGTTCAATTCGGAAAAAAGGGCGTTCATAGTTTCGATGTTTTGGGGTTTGTTTGATATGTCAACATCGGTACATACAGCAGATGTTGCTGTGTTACCACCATCATTGATGATGTTCACATCTTCAACGATGGTTTGATCATTGTAAAAGTGTTCTTTTTGTGCATTAACGCTCTTTAATTTTTTGTTGATCTGTGAATATTCGTAATACAAAATACATATTATAAGAAATATGGATAATAAAGAGAGTATAAAAACTTTCATATTATTTATTCCAATATTAGAAAATAATTGAATAATAATGGAACATTGTATATAATAAATATATTTTAAATATTAAAAACGATATGTGGACAATTGAACAGTTAGTTAAAAGGATTAATGATTTTCAGAATATCATATATGCTGTAGGATTTGTGTTTTTGATATTATTCATCATTGTGGTCTACAATCTGATCTCGATCAACTATTTAAAACGAAACAACGAGAAGGACCATAACAATCAAATACTGTCTATCGCAATGAACAAACACAACATTAAAATGTTGCGAAGGTATATAGATGAGGAGAACACAGAAGATGATGCGCTAATAACTGAAAACAAAAGCAATATTGATAAGAACTCCAATAAAATAGAACTCAATCAAGGATTATTCGAGTCAACCAAAGCAAAATTTAACGAGTCGATTATAACGAACAAATCAGATATTTCAACCATGAAAGCTGATATTTTATCAAACGATTCCAAGATAAGTACCTTGAATACAGAATTCGGTGCTTATCAAACAAGTCAAGCTGACATGATTGAATCCATTACCACCAATCAGAACAATATTCAAGCAAACATAGCGACATTCAAATATTCCGATTTTGAAATATTACGGTCTAATGTCAATCAAAATAATCGATCAGTTGTAAATTTAGAAACCAATATTCATTCAAATTTCGTTTCTATTGGAGATATTGAAGAAGAATTAGATGTTATGAACAATAAATACTTGCCTATTAACTCGCTTCAAGGTCATTTGGATACATATTACACCACTGATTTGTTACCTAAATTTGATTCATTAGACTATTTGGTCGCATCAAACATTTCAACATCGGATCAAATACGCACTGATTTAACGAACAACTACATGACATCAGCAGGAATAAATACACAATTCGAAAGCATGACATCCAATCTAACGAACAACTACATGACATCAGCAGGAATAAATACACAATTCGAAAGCATGACATCCAATCTAACGAACAACTACATGACATCGTCCGAGATAGATACACAATTCGAAAGCATGACATCCAATCTAACGAACAACTACATGACATCAGCCGGAATAGATACACAATTCGAGAGCATGACATCCAATCTAACGAACAACTACATGACATCAGCCGGAATAGATACACAATTCGAGAGCATGACATCCAATCTAACGAACAACTACATGACATCAGCAGGAATCGATACACAATTCGCATCTATGACATCCAATCTAACGAACAACTACATGACAACAGCAGGAATCGATACACAATTCGCATCTATGACATCCAATCTAACGAACAACTACATGACATCAGCAGGAATAGATACACAATTCGCATCTATGACATCCAATCTAACAAATGACTATATGACATCGTCCGAGATAGATTTAAGATTCCAAGAAATACAAGAAGAATATTAAATTTATTTCCACATGCTTCCAATATTTAGATAAATGCAAACAAAGAAAGAACTAGGGCATAACTCAAACAACCTATCGTGATCGTTGATATTGAAAAAGATCCATTTCAAATCCTTTGTGTTCGGGTTATCAATTCTGAAATGATTAAATATTATTTTTTTATCGTTTTCAATAGATATGTATGGACAGAAATAGTAATGAGGTAACACACATATATCGTTGAACATGTTCTTATGTTCTGAATAGAAACTGTTCAACTTTTTGGGACCGGTAGCGTTGAACACATCGTCTTTACAAGTTAATAAATCACCATTCACCATAAAGTTTTTGTATATATCAAAAATCAATTTCAACCAAAAGGGGTGTTTTTCTTGTAATGAAATGAGGATTCCGTTATGTAATGTGTTTGTAAAGGTTGAACTGTTCAACCATTCTTCAGACAGAATAATGGAGGGATTATCTATATGGATTGGAAAGTAATTAATTTTCTTATTTTTAATTAATTCTAAAAATTGATCGAAGGGTCTTATACATATAAAATCCAAATCTGTATATACGCCTCCGAAATGATACATTAGTAGATACCTAAAGAAATCGCATTTTATGATGGGAAACGCAGTTTCTTGAAACAAAAAAGATTCAAACATAGGATAGTTCTTTCGAACAAAGTCACACGCGCTTTTGAAATCCCAACACAAGTATTCTAAAGAGTTACAGTTCTTTTTAATGTAGGTGTCGAGAATGTTACTTTCCTGTGGGATTGGGTTTTTGGTGTTATCAAAGACGAAATGTATTTGATGATAATACATTTTCTTGTTATTAGAACAATTTATTTAATTTCTGCCTCAATGAACTTCCAGTTGCCCACGAAATCAATTGTTGTGGGTGGTTGACCATTGTAAAAATAGTAAATACTCTTTTTGTCGAACAAGTACTCGTATTGATTTGATCTCAGTAAATGGAACACAAAGATGCTGAATAAATCGTCTTTTTGGTCTGTTATATGGATGTGTTTGGTGTTCTTTATCAAAACAACACAATCAAAATAGTTCTTTATATCGAATACCCTATCTATTTGGATTGCTATAGTGCTGTTCCGTTTATAAACGATAGGAATTCCTGGACCACTGGCAAAGATTCTATAATTCATGTTTGCGACTGATTTCAATAGCTTGAGTGTCTTCATATCATCATCTTCGAGAATATTGATTCTGAATTTATCGTATCGTATGGACTCGTCAAAACCGTACATGGTATAAGGATTATAGTTTTCGTTGTTGTATTTCGATTCAAACACATTCTTATAAGAATCAAGCCGTAATTTATCAAACATACCAAAGAATAATCTTATTTTACAATTTTTGTACTGACCAAGCATATATTTAAAGATTGTTGTTTTGTCAAGATTATCAACAACCTCATAATTGATTTTGGTCAGGTCATAAAAATGTTTTTTCACAAGTGTTTCAATCTCTTTTTTTATGAAATATATCACTTTACCATCATGGGTTTCATAAGATTCGCGTATCAACCCAGTATGTTCAATGATATCTTTTATATTATCTTGAGGATGGATTATCACACAATGATTAATATATTGCATTTAATTTTTCTTAATAAATAAATTTATTGGAATGAACATTATAATTAACGATATAGAAAGAACAAACAAAAACACCATCAATAGATAGTAATAATACAAAATTGTTGTTGTCATGTCTTGGGACAAATTGCATTTACAATTCTTTTGTTTGAGTGAGAAAATGTAAGATACGAACACAACATCAAAGATTAAAGTAAATATCATCATGAAGTATCTTGCCGAACGAGGAATGTCTGGAACCAATATTTTACCGATTATTAATACATAAAATACCATTAAAAGGGTTTTGCTAATATCTTTCCTTACATCATACGCGCAGTTGCAATCAAACTCTTCGAATCTATTCAGATATACTTGCAATAAATAGTTGAAGAGAATATGTATAGCACCAATGATTACATTCATATTTTATTTTTAACTAACATATTTTTTGCTAAGATACTATATATTCGTTCAAGATACCTCTAGCTACTTTCAACTTTTCAGCCGATACATTCTTATTCACCCCTTTCGGATTCTTTATTTGAAAGAATATTTGCAACACATTTTTTTGTGTCATCCCTTTTCCTTGCAAAGTCAATGGTTGTTTGTCGACGACGATCGTTTTCATTTCTGTAGTGTTCACATCGATTATTTCTCCACTTGGATGCTCAATACCAAACTCTGTTCCGAATATACTGTCCAAGAAACTAATTTTGTGAATATATATCAAATTGTTGTTGTCAATGGTGTAGTTTTCCATTCGTTCAACTACAATCACAAAGGACAAGATGGTGTTGGGAATGACATTTGAGTAAGTGTAAACTTTGTTTGTTTGTGTCCCCTGATCAATAGTAATGCTCACATTTTTGTCGGTCTTTATTATTCCGGTACAATTACACTTCGAACAACTTTGTTTCTTTGTAGTACCATTCTTACAATTCGTACATTTAACTTGTTGAGTGTGAATGATACACGCATGACCCATCTGTTGTTTAATTTGCACCATTTTTATTCCACTACCGTCACACTCTGAACATATCGAAATACAATGCGGACATTCGTCTTCGGAGTTGATGTGAACTGTTTTCTTCACACCATAATACGCTTCTTTCATTGTGATCGATATGCTTTTTTTCAGTGATTTGACATTATTTTTCTCTTGTTTAGGTTTACCACCACTAAATCCACCGAAACCAGGAAACCCTCCAAAATGGGATTGTCTAGCACCACCACCGAACATCTGAGAGAATATATCCATGTCATCAAAACCGAATGGCATTCCTCCTCCCATTTGACTAGGTTTGTCATTAACCAATTCATCATAGGCGGTGGTGATTTCTTTGAAGGTTTTCTCATCACCGCCTTTATCTGGATGATGTTTCATTGCTAGTTTTTTGTATGCTTTTTTAATTTCATCCTTGCTAGCATTTTTATTCACTCCCAATGTAGAATATGGATCTCTCATTATATTTAATTGAATGTTTAATTAATTATTTAATTAAATGTTTAATTAAATTTTATATTTAATATTCTTCGTAATTTATTCAAAGTTTTGTTATCTGGTACAATATTACCAACCTCGTACAAGTTGATTATATTCTTCTTTTCGTTGATCTGGTTTGCGAGTTCTTCTTGGGTCAACTTTCTTGCAGTTCGAGCGCTTTGCAACAGTTTACCGTTCTCCTTTCCAAAAGTTTTAAGTTTAGGACCTTCCTCGTCATCATTCAACAACTGTCTTTGTACCTTGCTTATAACAATACTCGGTTGTGAAGAAACCGATTTATTTTTGGAAGACGCCTTATTTTTAAAAATGATCTCTTTGAAATCTTGGTGTGGATTCATTATACTTTTATTTTATCTTTTATTTAATTCATTTTCTAATTCAATATGTACGATAAATCTGATCAACATCTTGTAAGACTACAATTCTTTTGTTTGTCAATTTCCTCAACATATGACAAAATATGAAGTGTTCGCATATGGACTCGTCCGCTTTTACCTCGTGCGATAAAGTTTCCCACCGTATTAATTTATTGTTGATTATGTCCGTGTTAACGAAACAGAATCCACTAAACGCAGACGACACATCCACAACTTTTTCGTCAACCGGTATACTCGTTCTGTCTTTACAATCGTTTCTGTTACACATTTTACATTTTTCAAATGCACAATACGGCCAGAATGTTTTGTTGTTCTTATCATAAAACGAAAAAGTGTCGTAGTAATGAGACAATAGGGTTGGTTTCGTCATATTTGGTATCTTGTGTATTTCCGGAATGAACAATTGTTGGGTGTATGGTATCACCATACCGATGTTATTTTCTGAGGGAGAATACGAAAAACATTCACTGATTATTTCCTTCTTGAAAAAGATATTGCTGTCAATAAACAAACACCAATCGCTGTTAAGCGGGGTAATGTTGTCGATCAGTTTATTACGAATCTTGGCTAAATTGTACAATCGTTCGTAATTTTTACCATTCCCTATATTTTTAAAATCATCTTTCATATTGAACATCAACAATTTACTTCTTGTTGATTTCTTCTTGAAGAATTCCTTTAACAACGCCCGGGTGTTGTCCGAAGAATTATTCTCTATAATATAATACTCGAAATCAACATCATAAGTTTCTTCGAATTCTGCCACCACTTTAAAAAAGAAATTGTTTATATACGCTTCGTTGTTCTTAAACATACAAATGATTGAAATTTTACTAACCCTTTTATCTCCGTCATACAAAACAATTTTGCTCATATTTTATATGTTTCATCACACTGATTTTAAATATATAAAAAAATCATTTGTTTTAATTAATTTAAAGGGAAATATGCCCGGGTATTTTCAAACCGCTTTTTATGATGGTCAATATTTTACTGATTCATTACGAAACGATGTTATTCTACGATCTTCTTCAAATACCAATGTGTTAATCGGTATCGGTTGTAATGTGGAATCGAAAATTCAAATTACAGAGGAAGAGATATTTTTAAAAGGAAATTTCAGACTGAGAAATCTTGTTATGGACTCCGCTTTTTTACTAGTAACACGACCGGACCAGCCTGTTATCAGCACAGTAGGGACACTATGTAACTTGGATATTGCTGGTAATTTGGTTGTGGATGACGACTTTTTAATCGTTGACAAATACAACAACAATGTGCGAATCAACCACCTTGGAATTCCCGATCCAGCCTATCAACTATATGTTAATTCTAACATTTTCACACACACCATGTTCGCACAGGATACCGTATATACTTCTAATCTAGAAGTGTCTGGTGACTTAAAAATATTGGGAAGAGTTGATACAATCGATACTAATGTCATCTTAACGGAACGATTCGCGATCTCCAACGACGGAACTGGACCAGCGCTTGAAGTCACGCAATTGGGAAATGCCGATATTGCCCATTTTATCGACGACATTCAAACGGCATTGATCATAAAAGATGGGGGCAACATTGGTGTAAATACAGAATTCCCAACCGAAAAACTGACTATTGATGGTAATGTGCTTATACATTCCAATCTTACCACCAAAAAGTCAACCTATTTGCAATCCAATTTGATAGTGACTGATGGGGTTATCTTGCAAAGCAACCTATCTGTGTATGCTAACACCTACATGGAAGGATCGTTATCTGTGAATGACATTGTTCATTTCAATAACACCTTGACAGTCAAAGACACCACCTATTTGCAATCCAATTTGATAGTGCACAACGAGGTTATCTTGCAAAGCAACCTGTCTGTGTATGCTAACACCTACATGGAGGGATCGTTGTCTGTGAATGACATTGTTCATTTCAATAACACCTTGACAGTCAAAGACACCACCTATTTGCAATCCAATTTGATAGTGACTGATGGGGTTATCTTGCAAAGCAACCTGTCTGTGTATGCAGACACCTACATGGAAGGATCCTTATCTGTGAATGACATTGTTCATTTCAATAACACCTTGACAGTCAAAGACACCACCTATTTGCAATCCAATTTGATAGTGACTGATGAGGTTATCTTGCAAAGCAACCTGTCTGTGTATGCTAACACCTACATGGAGGGATCGCTGTCTGTGAATGACATTGTTCATTTCAATAACACCTTGACAGTCAAAGACACCACCTATTTGCAATCCAATTTGATGGTGAGTGATGGGGTTATCTTGCAAAGCAACCTATCTGTGCATGCTAACACCTACATGGAAGGATCCTTATCTGTGAATGACATTGTTCATTTCAATAACACCTTGACAGTCAAAGACACCACCTATTTGCAATCCAATTTGATGGTGGGTGACGAGACTATCTTGCAAAGCAACCTGTCTGTGTATGCTAACACCTACATGGAAGGATCGTTGTCTGTGAATGACATTGTTCATTTCAATAACACCTTGACAGTCAAAGACACCACCTATTTGCAATCCAATTTGATGGTGGGTGACGAGACTATCTTGCAAAGCAACCTGTCTGTGTATGCTAACACCTACATGGAAGGATCGTTGTCTGTGAATGACATTGTTCATTTCAATAACACCTTGACAGTCAAAGACACCACCTATTTGCAATCCAATTTGATGGTGAGTGATGGGGTTATCTTGCAAAGCAACCTATCTGTGTATGCAGACACCTACATGGAAGGATCGCTGTCTGTGAATGACATTGTTCATTTCAATAACACCTTGACAGTCAAAGACACCACCTATTTGCAATCCAATTTGGTGGTGGGTGACGAGACTATCTTGCAAAGCAACCTGTCTGTGTATGCTAACACCTACATGGAGGGATCGTTGTCTGTGAATGACATTGTTCATTTCAATAACACCTTGACAGTCAAAGCCACCACCTATTTGCAATCCAATTTGATAGTGACTGATGGGGTTATCTTACAAAGCAACCTGTCTGTAAATGATAACATCTATGTGAATAGTAATCTGTATGTAGATGGTACATTGTCATTAAAGAACAATATAAATGTGGATAACAATGCGTATATACAGAATGAGCTGAGTACACAATTGATTTATACGAGTAATATCATTGTTGAGGGAGATGTGCTAAAGGTACCCAACGGATTGGGAATGAGAAGACCATTGCCCACCAATGCTCCGACTGGATCTGTATATTATAACAACGATACCATACGATTCGAAGGATTGCACGATTTGGGAGGTGGTGTGAAGGAGTGGTTGCCTTTTGGAGGAGTGGTTGATATAGATAGAGACACATTCATCACCGCAGAAAACGAACCGAACGATAACACCTTGACATTTTTCACTGGAAGTATAATAGATCCATCTGCGATATTTACATCGGATGTATTATCAATTCATACAAATGTTGTGATAGACAAAAAAATAGAGATAAAACAGAGTGCCACCTTTTCAAATGATGTATTGGTAATTGGTACATTAAGTGTTGGCAATTTAATAACAGACACCTTAACCAATATAAGTGAGGCATCTGATGTGTTGTGTAAGGGAATACTTTCAGTGAACCAGAAGTCGTATTTGAGAAAGGATGTGTATATGTATGAAGACGCTTATGTGGAAAACACTTTATACACAAGCAATTTACAAAGTAGTAACTTAAATGTAGAAGGTTCTATTCTGAAAATACCAACAGGAGCAAATGCGGATAGACCGACAACGAATAACGCACCTACAGGTTCGATATATTATAACAACGACACCATACGATTCGAAGGATTGCATGACTTGGGAGGTGGTGTGAAGGAGTGGTTATCGTTTGGAGGGGTGATAGATATAGACGGTGACACATTCATATCAGCAGAAGTAACACCCAATAACAACACACTATCATTCTTTACGGGCGACAAAGACACACCAGTGACCACATTAACATCCTCTTTGTTGAGTGTTGGTACGGATGTGTACATGGACAACACGTTATCTGTGAACAATCATATATACACACAGGTGCTTCATGCGTCTAATATAGAAACATACAATATTAACATATTATCAGAGTTAGTATTCAACGGAAATTATGTGGTACAAGGTAATTTGGAAGTGGTTGGTAATCTAACGATAAACGATACGACCTTTCCGTTATTTCCGAATACGGACGATGTGTCAAAGGTGTTAGCGGTGAATGATACGAATGACTATCAGTTGATGACACTGTTTCATGAAAACAGAACATGTGAGTTCAAATCGTTATTCGGTGTGTTTGAAACGGGTACTGAATTGGAAGAGATAAGTGGCTTGTTTGATTTTGGTGTTCCTAAATATTGGTTGTCGGGTTGGTCCGGACGATTGTTTGATGGTGTGGACTACATGGACGGGCAAGGAGTACTGGTACCGGACGGTTCGAATGTGGATATGGACACTATAGAGTTATACGAGAATGTGTCCACCTCCAATATGGATTTCAAAGATTTTATCAACATAAGTATGTACAAAACAAATGGTGAAAGATTGAATAAAATATCAGGAATAGCGGTGAACGATTTTGTGAATCCGAATTACTATTTCTTCTTGGGAACTGTAGATCCGAATCATGACTTTTTCAAGTATAAATTTAAAAACGATTTTGAAACTTTTTACAGTGACTTGCCGAACAAAACATACGGAAGTAATTACGGATATAGAGTAGATGTGGATTCTATTAGGGTGCCTCACAGATCGTTACATTCACCAGGAACAAATATGTTTGTGGTGGAGTTCATAAACACATACGACAATTGTGCTCTTACATACGACACCACAAATAAATTTAACAGAAGTGTAGATGAAGAGACAAGAAGAACAAAATATCATCTTATTACTTCATCGGACACCGAAGATATACAATTGATAGAAGGCAATGGTTTATTTCCACATATAACTTACAGAAAATGGAGAAACTCCTCGAAACCTATATTTTATGAGAAAAAATATCACGAAGATATTGGATGGGGTCAAACACCAAACATAAATGATATATATACAAGACACCACGGTAACGGTAACTTAAAACAATTATATAAATTAACCTACAATTTTATTAAAAATGGTTCATCGAAGATAGATACGGCGTTGTCGGATGCCGATCTAGACACACTTTATGAAAACAATGTGGTAACTATAAATGGTCATAATTTGATGTTGAATTCCAATATAAATCAGAACGACAACTATATACCAGGTAACTATAATTCAATATCTTTTGATAAATTAGCATTTATATAAATTTAATTAAATTATATAAAACTTTTTATATAATTTGGGATTTCATTTTTTAAAATAGCATCGGTTAAATAATAAGCAAATGTTTCATTTGGGTGTTCATTTTTATTCAATTCAGAATAAGAAGTGACATTGTTGTGTTCATTGTACACTTTATGTTTCACATCAGCAATAGATGATGGATTATCCATAAACACGGGTAATGTGTATTCATTGTCATCGGTGTAGATCAACAGGTTGTTGTCTGGGTTTTGTCTAACATTTTCAAAATCTTCGTGTGTGAACAATAATTGTTTAACTTTTAGATTGTAATGATTGAACAATATTTTATGGTAAGGGATTGGATAGTATCTTTGGTAGATGTGTATTTTTTCATGGACAAGAAGGTTCGTGCGTTCTGATTGAGGTAAAGTAAAATACAGGTTTGGAAAAAAGATGGTATCGCCGTGGGTATGTGGATAATTGTTTTCTATGTTGTATTTGTTATGAAAGAATTTAATTTTCCAAGGAAGAGAATACAATCGATTAAACGTATAGAGTATTAAATTAGTTGTAAGAAGATCGTATTTTAGCAATGAATATTCGTACAAAGTCGGGGAATATAAAAACTTTGAATTAATTAAATTTTGTCTTAACATTTTATTTTTTTGGTTGAGGGAGTTATTATAGAGAATATATGGTTCCATTTGTTATATAAAATATTTAAGAAAAACATATGAGGTGTTTACAAAATGTCATCAACACCTAATGAAGAATATAGTTTGGAAATAAAAACTGTTCAATCGTCAACTATTAAAGTATTGGTTGAAGCGTTAAAAGAGATTTTGACAGATACGGTTATTGAGATTAACGAAGAATTCATTAAGATATGTACTATGGACAGTTCACATATCATTTTGATTCATTTAAAATTGGATGCTGACAAATTCGAATACTATCATTGTGAAGGAAAGAAATTGATTGGTGTGAATATTTTAAATTTAAATAAAATCATAAGAACGATAAATAACAATGACACATTGACATTGTATATGTACAAAAATGATTGTAATCACTTGTGTATAAAACTGGAGAACGCCGAAAAGAACACTAGGAGAATCACTAAATTGAATCTTTTGGACTTGGAAAACACAAATTTTGAAATACCCTCCGCTATTTTTAATTCGGTGATCACATTACCCTCCAATGATTTTCAAAAGATATGCAGGGATATTAACAATCTATCAGAATATGTCGAGATTAAGAACATCAACAATCAGTTAATATTCGATTGTCTTGGTGATTTCTGTAGTCAAGAAATTATCATTAGCGACAGTGATCAAAACGTAATGGACAATTCGCAGGAGATCTTCCAGGGAGTGTACAATGTTAAATATCTGGTGTTGTTCACCAAGTGCACTAATCTTTCAAATACAGTAGAACTTTACTTGAAAAACGATTACCCTCTCATTATTCAATATACAGTGGGGTCGTTAGGATCGGTCAAATTGTGTTTAGCACCCCAACAGGAATAACTTAAAAATTGTTGAATAAACATTCACCATGATACACATCAGGAATATTGTACAATTCAATATTTTTGTGAACATCCTCAATGGAATTAATCCAAATCTTGCAAATACAAAAGTTCTTTTTTGGACTAATAGACAACCCGTTAATCAAATGTGGATTGTTCATATACAATGTGTCCGTCATTAAATGTACGAGTATTTTTTCCATAAAAACCGATGCGTTCGTCTTTAATATCTTAATGGACATATAACTCATTTTCGTATTTTCATTATCATCCCATTTTGGAAAAATATTTGTTTTCATAAAGAAAAACATACCGACCGATAGTTTTTCTTTGATGACATTGAAAATAGTCCAAAAATCAACAACATTATCAATAGATACTAGTTTTTCGTAACTTTCTCTATTCCAATTTGTGTCCATGAAATCATGAAAATAAATAACCCATTCATTGGTTAAGTTATAATTGTCCATTAATTATTTAATAACATCAATATCTTTAAATGTAATTTCGTCCAACTCATTGTTTGTACATATAACATCTTCACCAATATCCTTTTTTAACAAAACACAGATATGATTCGCGGTTAGTTGAAAGTCCGTCATCGTTTTGTACATTTTCTTGAAGATACAATTATCAACGGTTATGGAAAGACAGTCAATTTTCTTGAAATCAGAGGTGATTTTTTTCAATGAGTTGTTTGAAACAAAGTATAACACTTTCCTTTTGAACACGACAAGACTTTCATAAAAAAGCATATCATTGTCAGATATGTTATTTGTATGTAGATCGTACCCGAAGATGGCGTGGTTGATGGTTAGATATAAGAACGGGATAAAGACACACGAGTATGTCTTTTTGAAAGGATCGGACAAATCGTGAACAACTGTGTATATGATGACATTATCGAAAAGATCACATAGTTTATTTGTTGTATAATTGTACATGTTATCAAAGATCACAGATGATGATAAAAATTGATTAATTATACTGGTGTACATCGAGACTTTTAGTTTAAACTTAAAATCGGTTTATCATTTAAATAATTTAATCAAATTATTTAAATATAAATATAAAAATGAAAGTTCCGCAGAAAATTATGACCGTGTTGAACACGAATCCTTCCCACCAATATCTAGATTCGCTGAAAATAGATGTTTTAAAAACGGTATTATTGGAGGCTGATAAAGTATATTACAAAGAGGACGAGGGAACGGCGATAAACAGTATTTTGTATCTGTCGGACGAATCTTACGATGTGATCAAGGACTTTGTAGATTCCAAAGATCCTGATTTTGTCAAAAACAATATAGGACACGATAATATGAAAAACATCAGCACAAAGGTTAAATTACCTGTTCATATGGGAAGTATGGATAAAAAGAAAATAATCAACAAATCTTTGAAAAATGTTGTTGTTACTGATAAGTTGGATGGTGTATCGTGTTTGATACATCAAAAACCCAACAAGATACCTAAACTGTATACCAGAGGGAACGGTGAGTATGGTAGGGACATATCGTATCTGATGAAACATTTCAATCATATTGATTATGAGGATAAGAACGAGTTCATGCTTCGTGGGGAGTTGTTGTTGAAGAAGGACATCTTTGAAAAGTATCGTTGCGATGAGTCGAATCCTAGAAACACGGTTGCGGGATTTGTGAATTCCAAACTACCAGACAACAGATTCAAGAACCACATAGATTTTGTGGTGTATGAGGTCATTAATCCCAATGGTTTGAAACCGGATGAACAGTTCAAACTGTTAAAAAACACAAAGTATAAAGTGGTTCACAACGAATTCGTGGAAGAGTTGGATCAGACAACCGTAAGTAACATTTTGAACAAACGAAAAAAAGATTCCGAATACGAGATTGACGGTATCATTGTGGCAGAGAATGTGAAATACGAGAATGTGAAATCGGGTAATCCTAAACACGCTTTCGCTTATAAAGAAAACAACTATCAAGTGTTGACGGAAGTGAAAAAGGTTGAATGGAATGTGTCCAAAGATGGATATTTGAAGCCGTTGGTATACTTCGAACCGAAGATGATCAACAATGTAAAGATAGAGAAGGCGACGGGTCATAACGCCAAGTTCATAGTGTCAAACAAGATAGGAAAGGGTAGTATTATTGTAATAGAACGGAGTGGGGATGTGATTCCCAAGATTGTATCTGTGGACACTCCAGCCGAACCGGATATGCCCGAAAGAAAATACGTGTGGAACGATACCAACACGGATATTATGGTTGGACAAAACGAAGATACGGACGACGCAAACGATGTAAAGAGAAAACAGTTCGAGTTCTTGCTGACCACACTGAAGTTTGATCATCTGGGAAAAGGAGTGATAGCCAAATTATATAAAAGTAAAATAGATTCGTTGGTGAAATTGTATTCTCTGTCCAAGGACGACATTTTGAAAATCGAAGGTTTCAAAGAAAAGAGCGCGGACAATTTATATAAAAGTATTCAGAAAAGACGAAAGGAATTGACTATGCTGGATTATATGGTAGCGTCCAATATATTTGGACGCGGATTGGGTGAGAAGAATTTGTTCAAAATAATAGAAAAGTATCCGATCAATTCATCGTTTACGGTGGGTGATATAGTCGCCATCGATGGTATTGGAACTATATATGCTAAAAAATACACAGACGCCTTGCCCAAATTCAAACAGTTCTTGGTAATAAACAAGTTGGATGATTTTTCAAAGAAACAGGAAACCGTTGTAGAAAATAACGATATGAAAGATTTACATGTTGTATTCACAGGATTCCGTGATAAACAACTCGAAGAGTGTGTGAACAAAAAGGGTGGAAAGATAGCCACATCCATATCGAACAAAATCACACATTTGGTGTGTAAAGGAATAAACGAAGAAAATTCCAAACAGAAGAAAGCGAAGGGGATGGGTATCAAAATATTAACAAGAACCGAATTCGAAAACAAATATTGTTAGAAAATAAAAATGATTGAATTTAATAATTTATTGATCGTGTTGTTGTTGGGTATAATTGTGTTACTTTTTATCAAATCTGAAAGGAAATGTGCATGTGAAAACTTTACCACCTTAGAAGACGAAATGAACATGAACGAAAGTCAAAAGGTGATGAATGCCTGTAATTTCTCTTTGGAATGTTGTCCGTCTATGTATTCCAATGACAAAGGGTGTATGTGTATGGATAAAGAACAAGAGGAAGTTCTTCAAACAAGAGGGTATAACAGAACCAATGTAGATGGGTTCGGGTATTGAAAAAAAATTGAACAAAATGTTTGTGATTCCTAACACGATTCCTTAAGTTCTAAAATGGAAAATACATGCGCTATATGTCTTGAAAACATACCATACGGTGGAACAACTACATCGTGTGGTCATCTGTATCATAACTATTGTTTGAGGAAATGGGTTACATGTAGTGGTGGTAACAATGGTTGTCCGTTGTGCCGTAACGCGATGGGAGATAGTCGATATATGATAAAAAAGATAAACGAGAATAGTAAAAATCAAATTGTACATTTAATGAAAGAATCTGTCAAGCAATATTTAATTAATTAGTCTCCTAAATGTAGAGATGTGCGATGGAAGGATTGATTTCGTCTTTGTTGTTAACCAAATATTTGTCAATTAACGACTTGTCGATCACGATGTTCTTGTTACAAGTTTCAGACAACAGACACTCTAAATTGACATTGCTAATGATACATTCTATAGAGCGCTTAAGATTTCTCACTCCCGCTTCGGATGTTGTTTTATCGATGATATAAGTAATATCATCGTTTGTAATCGTAATATTGTGAATATCGAAATCTTTTTTGATGTGTGGGATAAGATGGTTTTTGGTAATTTCTAGTTTATCGTAAACATTGTAATCTTTGGTGTGAATGGTGATCATTCTGTCTTTAAGGATTGGATCAATAAGATTGTTGTCGTTGTATGTAAAGATTATCAGACATTTGGACAGATCGAACTCAATATCAGAGAAGTATTTGTCTTGGAACGAGTTGTTTTGCGATGGGTCGGTTAGATGAATCAAGACATTGATAATGTCTTGACCTCTTGCTGACATGCTCACTTTGTCTAATTCGTCAAAGTACAACACAGGGTTCATGTATTTGTTTTTCATAAGCACATCAACAATCTTGCCACAACAAGAGCCTTCGTATGTGTATGAGTGACCGTCTAGATACGAACTGTCGTTCGCACCTCCCAACGGAATAAACGCGAAGGGTAGATTCAGCGCTTCACATACTCCGTTCTTAATCAATGTGGTTTTACCTACACCCGGGTTACCGTGAATACCGATAACATTTCCTTTGGACGAGGGATTCGATACCCATTGAGCGACGATTCTGACGATTTGATCTTTCGCATCTAGATGTCCGTAAACCTCGTTGTTGAGAGTGTCTTTTGTGTTTACAAGGAATTGTTTGATATCTTTAGGGTTGCTTTCGTGTGATACGGGCATATTCACATATTTACCGAAGGGAATTTTACAAAGATTGGTAATCCAGTTGTGCAATTTGTGATATTCGCCACTAGAGTTGTCTTCCATATTCGAAAGGATGTCGTGTTTTTGAAGGGCGATGTTTTTTATGTAATCACTTATATCCGACGAAAGAATCTGGAACTTAATAGGTATGTTCGATTGTTCACATGAAACAATATTTTTGTAAATATTTTTGAAATGTTGTTGGTCTACTTCTGATAATTTGTTAAAGTATTGATCTTCTTCTGTGGTCAGGTTATCAACAAGTTCATACGAATTATTAATTTTCTTATTCAGTTTGCTGTTGATTAGATCAACTATATCGATAATACCCGGATGATTTGTTTCATCATTTTGGTCTTCATCGTTGTTTTCTACATCATCATCATCATCATCATCTTCTACTTCATCATCATTTTCATAATACTCCCTATCGTATTCGTTTTCATCCAAGCCTATATCGGAATCGGTATCAGATTCGTTTGAGTCGAAATCGTCTTTTTCCTTTTCCAAATCAATTATATCACAATTTATCAGATTCAATTTCCTTTTTTTATTGTCGTTAATAAGTTCATTGAAATCTTCTTCACATGTTTGAGTTTCTTTGTTCATAACTAACATATTTTCCTTGACTATATTATAAATCCTCTGATGATTGCGTGTAATAGGGACAGGAATCATTGAAAAATATGATGATAATGGTGTGTTTGAAAAGTTAAGAATTAAAATGAATCAATTTTTAAAAATTGATATTTTATTTAAAAACAAAAAAAAGAAAAATATTATAGTAATCTAAACAATAATGTCTATATATAAAGAGCTATCTTTTGAAAATGACATTGAGACAATAAAGGCAATTCAATTCACTATAATGAGTCCTGATGAGATTGAAAAAAAGTCTGTTTGTGAAATAGTGTCTACAGACACTTATTCTGGAAACGATCCAATTATAGGAGGATTGTTTGACAGTCGCATGGGAGTTATTGAGAACGATAAAATATGTAAAACTTGTAATCAAAAGAACACCTTTTGTCCGGGACATTTTGGTCATATCAAGTTGGCGAAGCCGGTGTTTTACATTCAGTTCTTCGACATTGTGAGGAAAATCATGAAGTGTGTGTGTTTCAGATGTTCGCGATTGTTAATGGATCCGGAGAATCCGTTGTTACAAAAGATGATTAACAAGAAGTTTTCCAGACAAAAACGATTTGAGTTTGTGTATAAGTGTTGTTCGAAGATTAAGCGATGTGGTCAAGAGAACAAATATGGTTGTGGGGCGAAGTTGCCTCATAAGACTATCAAAGAAAATATTGGCAAAATCATTATGGAATGGAAGGAAGACGATATTGTCAAGAAAAATATATACAACGCAGAAGACATTTTGCTCATATTGAAACGCATCACCAACGATGACGCGAACATCCTCGGATTTCCTCATACTATAAACAGACCAGAAAATCTAATTTGTCAAACATTTTCAGTACCTCCTCCGAGTGTACGACCGAGTGTTCGCAACGACACGGGCCAGCGGTGCGAGGATGATTTGACGCACAAATTGTGTGACATTATTAAGACAAACAACACTTTGAAACAAAAGATAGATAGGGATTCGACTAATCCGGATCAGATTGATTATTGGTACATATTGCTGCAGTTTCATATTGCGACTTTTGTGGACAATCAGTTGCCTGGTATTCCTCCGGCGAAACAAAGGACGGGTCGTCCGTTGAGGTCGTTGACGGAACGATTGAAGTCCAAGGAGGGTCGGATCAGAGGCAATCTGATGGGGAAGCGTGTGGATTTCTCGGCGAGAAGTGTGATTACGCCCGATCCGAATATTGACATAGACGAGTTGGGTGTACCGATAAAGATTGCGATGAATCTCACATTCCCCGAGATTGTGAACGAGTACAATATAGACGAGATGTATAAATTGGTTCATAATGGCAACGACACATACCCTGGTGCGAAATACATTAGAAAGAACGACGGAAACGGTTATCGTACCGTTCGATTAAAAAATCTTAAAAAGGAGAATATTGTGTTGAAATACGGTGATATTGTGGACCGTCATCTTAGAAACGGAGATTATGTGCTTTTCAACAGACAGCCGTCTTTGCACAAAATGTCTATGATGGCACACAAGGTGCGTGTGATGCAATACGAGACTTTCCGTTTGAATGTGTGCTGTACACCCAGTTACAATGCGGATTATGATGGTGATGAGATGAACATGCATGTTCCGCAATCGAAACAGACCGAATACGAACTGATGTCTTTGGCGTCTGTGCCCACACAAATCATTTCCCCAAGAGAGTCGTCACCGATTATATCGGTGGTGCAGGACATTGTAGTGGGGTTGTATCGTATATCGAAGGACAATGTCTTTGTGAACAACAAGCAATTCTTCAACATTTTGGCGGGGAACTCTAAGTTCACGGGAACTCACATTTCTCCATCATTACAGATTAACGGCGCATACATTTGGAAGGGTAGGGAGCTTCTTTCGAGTGTGCTGAATCCGTTGATTAATCTTAAGGCGGGAAAGGGAGTCGTGATCAAGAACGGTGTAATCATATCGGGGGTGGTAGATAAGAGATTGTACCAAGAGATGACTTATGGACTTATCCAGTATGTGTATAACGAATTGGGTGCGGATGAGTGTAAGGCGTTGTTTGATAACACACAGCGCCTGATTTGTGATTGGTTGGTGTATAATGGTTTTAGTGTTGGTATATCGGATCTGATTGTGAACGAGAACACACAAGATAAGCTGAAAGATGTGGTGAAGGATTTGAAGGTGGAGGTGTATGATATAATTAGAAGTATTCATATGAACACTTTTGAGAACAGTTCGATTATGAATAATCTGGAACATTTTGAGAATTTGATCAATCAAAAATTGGATAAAGCGACCAAGATGATTAATAACATTGGCACAGAGAATATTAACGATAAGGATAACCGAATGATGAATATGATAAATTCCAAGAGTAAGGGTAATCCTATCAATGTGTCACAGATGATGGGGTCAGTGGGTCAACAGTCGGTGGAGGGTAAGCGTATTATGTATGGTTTTGATAGCCGCACATTGCCTCATTTTACCAAATACGACGATGGTCCTGAAAGTCGTGGATTTGTGGAGAATTCGTTCATTAAGGGTCTTACCGCCCAAGAGTTCTTCTTCCACGCCATGGGTGGTCGTGAGGGTTTGATTGATACGGCTGTGAAATCGGTTATTGGCGAAACGGAAATTATCATTATTGAAAACGAAAAGGTTAAGACAACTACCATTGGTGAATGGATTGACAATCATCTTGAAAAGAACAAAGAACAAATCCAACATTTCCCAGAGGACCGTAATATGGAGTTTTTAGAGTTGCCTTCCAAGTCGGTATACATTCCAACAGGAGACGATAAGGGAGTGGTGACTTGGGGCGAGTTGACAGCGGTGACTCGTCACGATCCCGGTAATCGTGTGTTTAGGGTGACTACAAAGAGCGGTAGAATTACGACAGTTGCTGACTCTGAATCGTTGTTAATTTGGAACGAAGAAACAAGAGAATTCAAAAAAATGCAGAGTGAGCTTGTGCAAATCGGTGATTGTGTGCCTACCACGGAAAAACTAGCACCACCGCCTGTTATCGCAGAGTATGTGGATATGTGTGAATATTTTCCCAAGACAGAATACATCCACGGTACCGATTTTAATAAAGCGGTAACCCTGATGAATGATGCACAAGGAGACAGCTTCCACATTCCCCGAGGATGGTGGACTGATAACAACGGTAAGACATTCACTTTACCTTACACGAAAAAAGCGAGTTTGACGCGTATGACATCGGGACGATCAAGCGATGATAATATTAAGGACGGTTACATCTATCCTTATGGGGCGAGACGCAATGTGAGTGCGATGGCGGACAAGTTCAAGTTGGATCGTGACAACGGGCGATTTGTAGGCTTGTTCTTGGCGGACGGAAACGCTTGTGTAGACAGTGGTAAAGTTGCAATATGTAAGAATGACGAGAAAGTGCAAGCGTTTGTGCGTGATTGGTTTGATAAACACGGCATGAAACACAAGACATACAGTAGGAAGATTGAAAACGATAAACTAACAGGTGTTACAACCACAATCCAAGGCTATTCCACTCTGATGGCGAGATTCTTCGATAAGTTTGTGGGTAAAGGATCGGCGAACAAGCGTATTCCTGAAGTGGCGTTCGTCGCACCGGACGAGTTTGTGCTGGGACTTATTGAAGGATATTTGACGGGGGATGGTCATGTTACTGCAAGATTAGATGCTATTGAAGTATGTTCGGCATCAAAACAGATGATAATGGGATTTGCGTTATTAATGAATAGATACGGCGTGTTTTCTAAAACAAGCATTGTAAATTTGAAAAGTAATAATTTTGAAACACCTGATATTAAAACATCATATAGATTGCGTATTTCCAATAAATGGGTGACTAAATTGTCACAGACGATCGAATTGTTCATAGATAACAAGCAAGAGCGATTGGTTCAAATGAAAGACAAAGTTGGAACAGGAAAATATGAAACAGCGGAGAATATGATAGTAGATCCTATTGTAAATATTGAAATTTTAGGGGTGGAAGATTATCCAAAACTGTATGATGTGACTGTCCCAAGTACCCTCAATTTCATTACGATGAATGGTGTTAACCATCGTGATACTAGCGAAACCGGGTATATACAGCGTAAATTAATCAAGGCCATGGAGGATGCGAAGGTTAATTTCGATATGACGGTAAGAAACGCGAGTGGAAGCATTGTGCAGTTCATGTATGGCGAGGATTCGATAGATCCGATTAAATTGGAGAAGCATCATTTGGATTACTTAAAATTCGATGTGTCGATCACCGATATGGAGGACAATTACTTGATTACGGAGAGGGATAATATGAAATACATTTTGAAAGACAATGTGATCAAGGAGGTATATGACGAAAAAGATTGGCAGGAACGAATGCGAAAGTATTTCTTGCAAATAATTGAGGACAGGGAGTTTATAATTAAGAAGGTGTTTAATAGTAAGTCAGATGATGTGGTGTATCATCCGATTGGAGTGTATAGAATGATAGAGAAGATAGAGAACATGTTTAATTTGAAAAATATGAAGTTTACAAGCGATTTGAATCCACTGTATGTGTTGGATGAAATAGACAAGTTGGTGGTTGATTTGAAGATAAACAAAAAGTTGGCGGAGGTAAAATTGGTGGGGGTGATTGTGAGACATTATTTCTCTCCGAAGAAGTTGATATTCAAGCATAGATTCACGAAAGACGCGTTCGATTACATGGTAGAGAATTTCAAAATGAAATATATGGAAGCCTTGGTTCAACCCTCGGATATGGTGGGAGTTGTAGCGGCACAGTCCATTGGCGAGCCGAGTACACAGCTTACTTTGAATACATTCCATCTCAGCGGCGTTGCTTCCGCTTCCAAGGCGGTGCGTGGTGTGCCAAGGATCAAAGAATTATTGAGCGTGAGTAAAAATATGAAAGCGCCCTCTTGTACAATATATCTGAATGAAAAAACGAAGAATTACAACGATGCGAAGAAGGCGCGATATTCTATTGAGACAACATTCATGAACTCGTTGGTAATTAAGTCGGACATATATTACGAGCCGAAGAACGAAATTAGTTCGATAGAGGATGATCAAAATATCATTGACGAATACAATAAGTTCAGCGAGTTGGATAATGAGTGTTACAATTTGGAATCGCCGTGGATTTTGCGAATGGAGTTGGACAGGAGAAAGATGATGGATATTGGGTTGACCACGATAGATATTAACATTTCGCTGAAGAACTTTTATGGGGACAGCATCATGTGTATGTTCAGCGACGATAATTACAATAAGGTGATATTCAGAATAGCGTTGACGGACACGGGAATTTCGGATATACTAACGGATTTGAAAGCGTTGGAGTACAATATTATGGAGAAGATTATCATTTCGGGGATAGATAAGATGAAGAAGGTCTCTATTTCACAAAAGAAGGAAAAGGTATTGAACGATACGAATCTGTCGGATGACGAAGACACACCAGAAATATTCAAAACATTCAGAACATTTGTTGATAAAGAGTTATATGTGCTGGAGACGGACGGAACCAATTTAATGAGTGTGTTGGGCAATGATTATGTGGACTCTTATAAAACGATTTCGAACGACATCACGGAGATCTACGAGATATTTGGGATAGAGGCCGCGAGACATGCGTTATACAATGAAATCGACGACATTTTGAACAGTTCAACAAGTGTGAATCACAGACACATATCGTTGTTGGTGGACACGATGACTTGCAAGGGTTATTTGTTATCGATAGACAGGCACGGTATCAATCGTTCTGATATAGGTCCATTGGCGAAATGTAGTTTCGAGGAGACATCGGATATATTGATTAAGGCCGGTGTGTTTGGAGAGATAGACAGAATCAATGGTGTGTCTGCGAATATCATATTGGGACAGATAGCGAAATGTGGAACAGGGGATTCTCAAGTGGTGATGGACATATCTAAATTGGAGGAGATCAAAGTGGTGGAGGAGATTGTGGATTACACGGACGACGAAGTGATGATGGATACCGATTGTAGAGCGGGCTTTGATTATGATATGAAAGAGAAAAAGGAGATTATCGAAGAGAAAACGGTTAGCAAACTAATAATAAAATAGATTAATATAAAATGGGAGACATTTATATATATACGGTATACTTTGTGATACTTGCGATAACGAATGTGGTATATAAATATGTATTAAACAAGGATAACAAGATAGAATATTATTTTTTTCAAAAAGACAGGGTCAAATATAATATACTGAAATACTGTAGAATCTTTGTCAATATTGTCATGTTTATTTATTTAAGATTTGTTTTATTAAATTTAATAAATTCATATAGAACAAGTAAATAAATGGAGCAAGAGTTAAGGATTTTGTATTTAACATTGTTACAAAGAGAACCTTCATTTTTGGAAACATCAAATTATTTAGATAATTTGATAAATGGAACGATAAGTATAGAAGATGTTCGACAAGACATAGAGGACACGCTAGAGTATAAGCGCACATTGGACGATTATTATGGGGACATATCTTACGATAGAAGTGTGAACACGCTGGAATTGACAAATTTGAACGACAAAAAGTACGATGGTGTGAACATTGCTAACGGTAAGTTGTGTGTAAAAACAGGAGCACAACCGTACGAAACGACCGAATCGATAATATCGGTAAAGTATGATTTTGATCATTTGGGACGGTACAATAACAATGTGATCCAAGGTTTCAAATACACGGACATACGCTTTTTCGAATACGAGCAAGATGACATTGACGTCACCGAGTACACACAAAAACTCAACATGTACAACGCTACTTTTACTAAGAGTTATAAATTGAAGAACAATGTAACAGGGCGGGAGATATATATAGAGCACGAAAGTTTAGCGTTGCAGCAATATCCGTATTGTTTTTTGCAGAATATAAAAATAGAGAATAAGGAGAGCACCGCAACAGATGCGTCTCTGTATCATATGTTATCGCACAAGGATAATTTAAGTGAAGTGGAGTGTTATAACAATACGATAGATGGTGTACATATGTTCTCGGGTAAAGGAGTGGACAATGACAGAAAAATATCGGTGTACACGAACAGTGCTTATAGGTTTGGTAACAGTAACGATGTGGAGGTGAAGGGGATGAGTTTGGGTGAGAAGGAGAGTATGAATCAGTTTTTGGTAAACATTGCGGGAAACAGTGTTACCGAGTTGAGCATCATCACTGGAATGATGAGCACGAGTGATTTTGGGGAACCGGAGAGGGAGTTGATGCGAATATTGTTGAATATATACGACAAACCATTGAAGGTAGATCACAACAAAAGATGGATAGATGTGTGGAGAACGGCGGATATAGTGATACATCAAAAGACGAACATAGATGGTGATGAGATAGATGAGGCAACAAAGAGCACGGAAAGGTTTCAGAGACACATCAAGTATGCGTTGTATAACATTTTTTCGATTGTGAGGGACGATGTGAATGTGGAGGTGAATCCGTTGAATTTGTCGGTAATTGACAATGACGGGGAGATATATTGGAATTCGGAGTTGTTTTTTGTGCCTGTGTTGCTTTTGTTGCGGCCGAAATGTGCGAGAGTGTTGTTGGATTATCGATACAAACAGTTGGAGAACGCAAAGAATCTTGCATTGGCGTATGGGAATAAGGGAGGTTATTATCCGTATAGAGGGGATGTAATGCATTATAACGATGTTTATTGGGAGTCGGGTGCACCGGTGTATGCGTTTAACAACGCGTTGATTGCGATGAATGTGTGGAATTATTATAGAGTAAGTCAGGATAAGTATTGGTTGCACGAGAAGGGTTTTTCTATAATTCAGAATTGTGTGCGTTTTTTCCAGTCGTTGTTTGATGAAAATTACAATTTACGAGAGGTGTATACGATAAACAATAGAATAGAAGAGAACAATGTTTTGACACGGTATTTGATAATAACCGTGATAAAGCATTATCGAGAGGCGTGTTATGAGATTTCGTTTAACGTTCCTCCTGATATAGAAGATTTATATAAGAATGTAAAAAACAATGTGGTGTCTATGTTGGACACGGTAACAGTGGATGCTACAGTGGATATTCCTCAAAGTGTGAATGTTCGCACGGAGAATGGTGATATAAGTTTTTACAATACGCATACCGGTGAGTTTATAGGAAAACAGTTTGGTGGATATTCTGGTAGTTATTTAAAAGTGAGTAACACGGTGGATTACGAATTCAGTATAGATGTGAATACATATGTTAAATTGTACGATAATGAAAATAATGAGATTACGGAGTTTGAAGGCACGGCGTTGTATTCGCCGGAATACGGGTTGACGGATGGAAGTGTGATTATTAAAGAGGGGAACATCACATCATACAGTAACATTTATATGAAGGACTATGTGTTTGGCAAAAACGCATTTGTAAGAACTAGTGAGAAAAAATTATATAATATATTGGAGTCGAATTTGGAGAACAAGATTTTGGAATCCCATTTCGTGTTGATGACATACTATTCAAAAATGTTTATAAACAATTTCAATTACATGAATAAGATAGACATAGTACAAGATAATCTGATGTATTACAATATAAACAATGCAAACAATGATAATTTTATAAACAAATTTATCAAATCGAATCTGGAGTGTTTGTTAGCTCAGGACACCGGTTTGACATCGGAGAAGGAATACTATATAACGAAATTCGAAAGAACGATGGGTAGCATATTTGATGCGAATGAAATAAGTCAACCCTTTGGAAATCATAGTTATTACTCTTTTATGGTATTCAATATATTGACCTCAATGGTGAAGTTAAGAATACGAGGTTCGATAAGTGATCAGCGGTTCTATGTGGACATGTTCGGAGTAAACGCATCGTCCGGAAACATATTACCCAAATATTGGAGGAAAATAGTTGTTAATTATAATAGTAATGTAGCGACAATAATGAACGACAATTGAACTACAAAAATGATTTAAAAATATAATAAACATAGTTAGATATAGAATTAATCTGACATGGTAGCAATCGGAATAGATCTTGGTACTACATACAGTTGCGTAGGAGTATTCCAAAATGGAAAGGCGGAAATTATTGCGAACGATCAAGGAAACAGGACAACACCATCCTATGTTGCGTTTACAGACGAGGAGAGGTTGATTGGAGACGGTGCTAAAAATCAAGCGAGTATGAATCCCAAAAACACTGTACACGACGCGAAGCGTTTGTTGGGACGGACGTACGACGATTCGAAGGTACAAGAGGACAAAAAGCTGTGGACTTTTAATGTGATTGATGACGGAAACAACAAACCAAAGATTAAGGTAGAGTACAAGGGGGAGGAGAACGAGTTTTATGCGGAGGAGATTTCTGCGATGGTGCTTACGAAGATGAAAGAGATTGCTGAGACATTTATTGGAGAGGATGTGAAAGACGCGGTTGTCACTGTGCCAGCATATTTTGGAGACGCGCAGCGACAGGCAACGAAAGACGCTGGTGCTATTGCGGGGTTGAATGTGCTTCGTATTATCAACGAACCTACCGCTGCGGCGATTGCGTATGGTATGGACAACAAGAGTTCTACGGAGAAGCATGTGTTGATCTTCGATTGTGGCGGTGGCACACACGATGTGACGCTATTGTCGATTGAGGACGGTATTTTCGAGGTGAAGGCGACTGCGGGAGACAGTCATTTGGGAGGGGAGGATTTCGACAACTATTTGGTGAATCATTTCAAGCAGGAGTTTAAGAGAAAACACAAAAAGGACATTTCGGACAATCCTCGTGCGATTCGTCGTTTGCGAACGGCGTGCGAGAGGGCGAAACGAACCTTGTCGTCGAGCACACAAACGACACTCGAGATTGATAGTCTATATGAAGGAGTAGATTTCATGACCAGCATCACGCGTGCTCGTTTTGAGGAGTTGTGTTCCGATGTGTTCGCGAAGACGATGACGCCAGTAGAGAAGGTGCTCCAGGATTCGAAGATGTCCAAGGGGGATGTGGACGAGATCATTTTAGTGGGTGGTAGCACGCGTATTCCAAAGATTCAAAAGATGTTGTCTGACTTCTTCAACGGAAAGGAACTGTGCAAGTCCTTGAATCCGGACGAGGCGGTTGCGATTGGTGCGACAGTACAAGCGGCGATTCTGTCGGGCGATAAGGACAAGTCCATTCAGGATGTGCTTCTGTTGGATGTCACCCCGCTTTCGATGGGTATTGAGACGGCTGGAGGTGTGATGACGAAACTGATTGAAAGGAACACAACAATTCCTACGAAAAAGTCGCAGGTGTTTTCGACTTACTCGGACAATCAACCCGCGGTGACGATTCAGGTCTTTGAGGGCGAACGCCAATTCACAAAAGACAATCGGTTGATGGGTCAGTTCGAACTTTCGGGCATTCCACCAGCGCCTCGAGGAACGCCGCAGATTGAGGTATCGTTTGATATTGATGCGAACGGTATTCTGAATGTGTCGGCGCAGGATAAGGGAACGGGTAAGTCACAAAAAATCACGATCAAGAATGAGAGCGGACGGATGACACAAGAGGAGATTGAGAAGATGATTGCTGACGCGGAAAAGTTTAAGGAGGAGGATAACAAATCAAGGGAACGAGTGGATGCGAAGAACGAACTGGAGAATTATTTGTTCACGATGAAAAACACGGTGAATAACACGGACATGAAAATTCAAGATGAAGATAAGAAAAAAATCAATGATATCATTCAGGAAAAACTCGCATGGTTGGAAACGAACTCCTCCGCGTCTACTGAGGAGTTCAAGGATATTAAGAAGGAGGTAGAGGATATGATCAACCCTATTCTAGCGGGCGATGGTGCTGGAATGGGTGCTGGAATGGGTCAACCACAACCATCTGAAACTACAAGTGACGAACCTACTATTGAAGAGATTGATTAAAATATATGAATAATAAAATGGAAACTTTGTTAATTTTTATTTATATTGTAATGACGATTGTTACAATATTGTACACTCGTATGAAGACGAAAGAGGGGAAAAAATATATAGAAGAGGTGCATGGACATATGGCATCGATCATGTTTTTTCATTTATCGATAATATCGGTATTAATAACAATCAAACCAGCATTTTTGAACAATATATACATATCAATATTAAACACATTGTTGTCTATTATGTTTTCTTTGTTGTTTTATTTAACAGAGAAGGAGGATAAGAAGATGTTGTATTTATATAACTCTTTTTATTTGATATTCGCATCCATATTGATGTCTGAGATCGTTTTGTGGATGGGCAACGACACTTTTGTATACGCCTTTATGCTCATATACGGTATATTTGTATGCGATTTAATGTTATATAACAACGAAAATAAGAACAAACTGTTGATTGGATATAGTGTGTTTTCTATGTTTTCATTAATGGTAGGTGGTTTTATGAATGTTGATTTTGTGTATTCCATACTATTTTCGGGTTTGTACGGGATGATGGTGATAGGCTATATGTATTACGATCATGATTATTTGGTCGACAATAAAGAGAAACATCATTTGATTGATTCGTTGAAGTATTTTTTAGATTTTGAAGGAATGATAGTGAGGACAATCGACAATTATTATTTGGAGAAGTAATAGAAAAATATTAAGTAAAATAAATGGAAGAGCAATATATATTTATTATTTTGATAATAACGGTGTTATCTATGTTAGTAATTGCAAACACTTATCACATCTATAAATTGACACAAATAAGCATAACCAAAAACAGTTTGATGGATATGCAAGAGTTCCACAACATGCATCCTATGATCAAGGAGTTGTACCAAGAGGCGGTTGTGAACGGTGTGTTTTATATTCAAAACATGATTGTCAATGATATTATCAAAATGAATGATATAGATAAGTGGTACAATTCGAACAAGCAGGACATTTTTAAATTAATTAAATTAGTGAAGAAAATAGGAGTAAAGAATTATAAAGATAATAAAACCATAGAATCCAAAATAAGTCCCGACGAATTGAGTAAATTGGTTTCCATTGACATCAAAACTTTAATTGAAAAAGTAAAAGACATAGAATCGATCAGTTTGTTAAACGAAGACGAAGATGTAGAAAGATCAGCTAAATTTTACGATGAATTAATGATAAAGAACAAAACCATTCAAAATAAGTATACCAATGTGATTATCTAAATTATTAATTAATAATAAGAATGACTAATTTTACAAATCCGTATTATTATGACAACTTAGATCCTGATTTTTACATGTATTTATACCCAGAATTGAAACTTACACATGCCATAGATACGGTAGAAGAAGCGTATGAATATTATTTAAACAACGGAACACCATATGTTCCAGATCGCACAACATTTTTGCAAGATTTTAATCACGAAATATATTATCATTTCTACAGTAGCAACATAGAATTTGACAATTACATAGCGGATACTATTAGGGACCAGATTATCGAGGATAAAGAGCGTTTGTCAATCATACATTACACACGCAGAGGACACACATCTTATCTATTCAAAGATATCAAAATAGATTCTAATTTCAATCCGTATTTGTACAAAGTGATGCATCATGTCACAACCGATATAACGGACGCGGAATTATATATGAACTATTTGGATAGAAAGGAGTCCGACGAGGCGGTTGTCGTTGGAAACATCAACGAACTAACCTATCATATAACATGCAATATAACTTTGTCAGTGGATAATTTGGTAATCGACGACACTTTGACTGTGAAAGAGAATTTGATTGTTCAGAAGGACGCATATATATTAGGAAATTTCGGGACGGATGCTACGGGTGTGTATGTTAATGGGGGAAGTATGGTTGTGAACAACGAGTATTCGGATATAAACAGATTATTTTCCTTCCACCGGTTATCGAGCAATTCGTTGGCGTTAGGTGATCAACTCATAGAAGCGATCACAGATTCGGACGGTTCTAATCTGTTAAATATAACCGGTGGAAATGTGCAGATAGGCTCTAATTTGTATGTGGAAGATTCTATTATGATTGGCGAAGGACTTATTCAGAACGATTTGTATTCCTTACAAACTAACAAAAAGATCTTGATTAGTGGCACAGATTATCTTTCAGACGAGAGATTCAAAACGAACATCAATGATATAAACGGAGTGGAATGTTTGGAGAAGATTAAACAAGTCGAAATCAAGGAATACAATTTACAAGATGACCATAGCGAGAAAAAGGTCGGTGTTATCGCACAGCAAATGAAGAATATTTTCCCAAATATAGTATCCGAATCATATACTTTCCTGCCTGTTATTAACATTCACGCCTTAGCGTTATCTGCAAATACATTAACAAAAGTAGCTCACGAGTTAAACATAAACGAGACACTGTTGATTAAAGATGACAAGCAAAATATAATTTACACAAAGATTACTGAAATTACTGAAGAATATATTAAAATTGAAAAACATAATCTTAATATTGGAGAAAGTTATTTAATTTATGGCAAAGAGATTAAGGATGGTATGTCTGTAGATTACACACAACTGTTTTGCTATATGCTTAAAGCATTCCAAGAACTAATTAAATAAATTCGAAAAATCCACCATCTGCATTATTTGTTATTTTATTGTATTTCGGTTTTTCAAACATCATATTCCAGAAACTACTCCTATTCTTTTCTTTTGGATAGTCATAGTTGTCATTATTTTTGTTAATAACCTTTGTGTCTATCGATGTATATAGATTATTATCCAACTTGTTATTTGATTTGAATTTACGAAGGGTTTTAAATTCTGTTTCCAATTCTCTTTGTTTGAAATCCAAACTATCTTGAATGGTGTTGTTATTGTTAATAGATATATGCCCATCGTCGTATTCATTATCATCCAAGAATCTTTGTTTGGAATTTTTACCGTATGACGATCTCTTGCTGTCTTCATTTTGTTGATTATGAAATTTAAGTGTATGATATATATCATTCATAACTATATACAAGAAAAAACACATAATACCAACAATAACCAAATAATAAACAATATCGATATAAGCTTCATGTTTTATATCTGCAATAGATTCAATTTTATTCATCATTTTATCACGAACATCTGCTATTTGATTTAATAAATCTTTCTGCATTTGTCTTTCCGCATTTGTTACTTGATCATACATCATGCCCGTCCCCATTCCCATTCCCATTCCCATTCCCATCCCCATCCCCATTGGCATCCCCATCGGTTGTTGACCCAATTCCACTGGATTTGTCATTTCTCGAATTTAAATTTATTGAGAAAAAAAGTATATATTTTAATCAAATGCCAAAAACTTTTTGTAAAGATGATAATGAATATATCGAACTAAGTGATATGGATTATATGTTATTGTTTAAATCTTTAAATCCAATCCGCGTGTCATCCAAAGAATATTTACAAAATAAGTTGTCTAACGAAGACGCGTATAACAGAATCAAATTAGACTATACTACATACAAATGTCAAATAAAAAAGGAAATCGAATCGAGTAGATCGAATAAAAATACTGCGAATGATATATTTGTAACATTGATTTTTTTAGTGTCTACCGCATATACAGTTTGGGTTATGTATAAGCAAATATATAAAGGATATTTAACCGGATCTAATTGTTGTGGTTCGATGCAAAAATATAAAATGCCTATTATATATTCATTGATATCTCTTGTGTTATTCAATCCTTTGTTTTCTTTGATTACTGTTACATCCGACATGTTACGATATAGAGCAACACTTAAGGCAGAAACTGCAAAATATAAAAGTTTGGATATTGTAGAGAAATTGATCGAAGAAGCTTTAGAGTGTGAAAATCCAAATGATTTCACGAAAGATAGTGTATGCAAATACTATGCATATTTGGATTCTGATTGTTCCGCTTATTGTAAGACATGTAACAGCGATGTAACAGAAAAGAATATATTGACTGATTTGATGGGTGATAAACTAGAAAAACTGAACGACATTCATCAGTTTTTTGAAAATCAAAAACAATTCATATTTAAAACAAATAACCCATTCATTGAGATTAAACAAGGTGATAAATTGAATCCAGTAACCGACTGTTTATTAGGTAAAAATGTCAAACAGAAAGTTTTAGACAATTTAAACAGCAATGAGGACGAGCAAATATACAGCACAAATTCACAACAAATAAGAAACAATGTCCAAAACAATCTAAAAATATTGGAAAGTTTTAAATATGAGGACCTAGGTGAGGTCGAAAATTACAATTCTTATTTTATCGATGAATTGAATACTCAGTTGTATGAATTAACAGATAATGTGCTCAGATTTTTAGAAAAGACCAACGATCAACGAAGAAAAGAAGTGTTTGTAAACAACATGTATTTGAAAAATTATGGAAGCAAAGAAAATAGATCGGATAGATATTTGTTCCATTTTTCACCATCCGCTTATGAATCCGATTTAGAATACGAAAAGAAAGTGTTGAAGAACATGTTGAATATACATATAATATTGAAACGGTTGAACAAATTATGGTTACCAGAATACGAAGACTTGAGAAGGTTTATTTATGAACCTACCAAATTGAATCAATCGTTTGTTAAAAACACCCTCTATTATTATACAAGCAAAGAATACAAAACCTCATTGAATGTTCAGAAAGCAATTTATAGAGCAGAAACAGAAGCTGATATGAAATTCTTGTTTACAGATATCATAGCGTTAGTTTTGGAAAACACTGCTCTCATAGATTTTGAAAATTTTGAAACAGTTTGTGCTAGAGATAACACTATTGTTCCTAGAAGAATAGATTGTGAAACCGATGTGGAACCCACTCATATATTCATAAATGCCAAACCATTAACAAATATCAAAATAGAAAGTTATTATTCACCAGATTACAGAACAAAAGAAACCTTATTATTACCGAAAGTTCAACAATTCGTGACTTCTTTAAAATCCGAACCGTTAAAAAACAATTTTACGAAACAATTCAAACTCGAATCATCGATCATCAAAAATATAATAATTAATGAACTAGAAGAATATTTGAGTCATCCTAAACGAATATACTCGTTTATTAAAAACTATGTAGAAGAAAACCATATATTCGACGAAAAAAGTTCGAATGAAAAGAATGTGTTTCTTGGAAATTGTGCAAAATTAATATCCTACTGTTCAAAACAAAAGAAATTAGAATCTAAGAACTCTGAACTGTATTTTACAGTGCAAGATAATATTGAGTTTCCTGATAAATATATTTCTTATCCAGAGTTTGAATTGAAGTTATTGAACATAAACAAACCACAATTTTCCAAATATGTTGAAAATGTTGGCAAATCAAAACACAATATCGTTTTCTTTTTAGATAAAATAGAAAACTTGAACAATAAACTTGAAACCAAACAACAGATGATACAATTCTACAACAAATATATTTTAATATATACCATCGTATCCTTCCTATATCTTGTTGATGTATCATTAAGCACTTACTATGGTAAAAATGTTGTTGATCTAATGAAACACAATGAAGATTGTGTCCCTTGTGATGATGAAGAGGAGAATGAGACTGAAGAGGATGAGGATGAGGATGAGGATGAGGATGAGGATGAGGATGAGGATGAGGATGAGGATGAGGATGATGAGACTGAAGAGGAGGATGAGAATAATGAAGATGAAGATGCTGCAGAAGGAGTTGATGTAGGTGCTGCAGAAAGAGTTGAAGCACCTCCTTCAATAACTAACCCAATAACTAACCCAATAACTAACCCAACAACTAACCCAACAACTAAAACAGCAGAAGCAAATAAGAAAGCAGAAGGAGAAGCAAAGAAAAAAGCAAAAGCAAAAGCAAAAAAAGAAGAAGCAAAAGCAAAAAAAGAAGAAGCAAAAAAAAACACCAAACCAACTACAAAACAAAGTAAAAATGATAAAGAAAAAGAAAAAGACGCAAAGAAAAAAGCAAAAGAAGAAGAAGAAGAAGAAGCTAAGAAAGCAGAAGCAGAAGAAGAAGCAAAGAAAAAAGCAAAAGAAGAAGAAGCAAAGAAAAAAGCAAAAGAAGAAGCAAAGAAAAAAGCAAAAGAAGAAGCAAAGAAAAAAGCAAACGAAGAAGAAGCAAAGAAAGCACAAGCAGCTAAGAAACAATCAACATCTAAACCAGCAACAGAAAAAGCTAAGAAACCAGATAAACCAGCATCACCTAAACCAACACCTAACCCAACACCAGCAGCTACAACAGCTACAACAGGTAAAACAGCTATAACAGGTACAACAGCTAAAACAAAAAAAAAAGGTTTTTTCGGTATTTTTAACAACAAACGAAGAGAAATTACTAAACAAATCAAAAAAATAAAAGAAAATATCAAACTCACAAAAGAAACTAGGCAAACCTATAGTGAAGTAGCGCCTAAACAAATACTGTATGGAGCTCTAACAGAAAAGATAATGAATGAAAAAATAGCAGAATATGATAAACAATTGGCAACATCCACTGACAAGATAAAACAATTAGAAAAAGAGCTTGCAGAAATGAAATAAATAATAAATGGCAAGAATAAATACAAAATAAAGAATATAATTATATAATAATAAGAATATCATGTCACAAAATGAAAATTCAAATGATGAAAATTCAAATAATTCAAATGCCGATAATTCAAATGCCGATAAAATAGAAGATTTGGAAGAAAGTTTATTAAAAACGATGGATAGTGAAGAGAAGGAGGAATTTTTGGAGGATAAGATAGAAGATTTAGAAGAAAAGAAATACTTGAAAATGGTATGGATCGCATTGTATGTTAGTTTTTGGTTATTATCATGTGTATTGCTTTACACCTACAATTCAAAACGATCCGCAAATATCGAATACAATAGAGTTATGACCCAAATAAATACAAATAAGTTGAATGAACAAATACAAAAATACGATGGTAAATGTAAAGAATATTTAAGTAAAGCTTATCCATCCAAAATGATGAACGAAGATAACGAGATTGACACTTCAGGTTTGTCTAAAATTAAAAAGGAAATGTACAATGAGTTAATAAAGACAATCGAAGTATACGATAAATGTAATTATATAAAAATGAATACAGATGGTTCTCCATTCCCGATTTCAGAAATAATGATTTCATCTGTATTATTACTACTAATTCTATCCATAATAATTGTTTCTAATTTGACCAACAATCCATTTAGTAAAACTACATTCGACAAAGAGATCAAAGAAATAGAGGAGATGATAACCACCAATATAGAAAACGGTGTGGAGTTGGACAAAGATATGCAAGATAAATTGAATATGTTGATCAAAGAAAAAGAACAAAAACAAAGAATACCAGTTACTGGTATTCCAGAAGAAACAAAACCCGATGGTACAGAACAAAAAGGTGGTTCCACATCACAAAATAATGATACTAAAAATTTACATCAAACATTAGCAATGTTGCAAAACAGAGAGATAGAGATTGCGACGAGAATATCAATGTTGAAGTCTAATGCTACATTCAACTATACAAGTATAGCGTTTTGTATTGTAATATTCAGTTTTTACATATCGTATAAAATGATTATGAATTCGATACATTTTAATGATAATTTGTTTTCAGGATCAGCATTTATGAAATCTAGGTGTTATTCGAGTAAATAAATTTGATTATTTTATTAACACTCTCGGGTGATGTATCGGATATAATCAAAACATTTTCATTCGTTGTTAAGAATTGTTTATGAAAGAGATGGAGTTGAATGATATAGTCAAGACTTATGTTTTTTTCAAATGGTCTATTCCTCGTTTTAATACGATCAAAACAAACGATTGGATCAATATCCAAAAATATAAATCCTTTGATTTTTCTTGTGACTTCGGTATGAAAATAATCGAACCATTTGTCAAAAACAGAAATCTCGATATCATTAATAACTTTCTGTTCTTTCAGAGTATTCATAAAAAAGAATTTGTCTGTAAAAATGGATCGTTCGCATAAAGTTTCGGAATCCGAAATATTGTTGAACTGTTTCATTCGCGTATATAATATATACATCTGAAACACGAAAGCGTATTTACAAGGGTCTTCATAAAATAATTCAAAAACGGATCTCTGATTATCATCCGTAAGTTGCATCCATTCGTCAACGGGTTCTTCGGATATAGTAATATTGTGTTCATTTTGCAACAACTTCAATAAAGTTGTTTTACCCGAACCAATGTTACCTTCAACGATATACATTACTCAATCTATTGTCAAAGTCTTTAAATCGCGTTCGATAACGGGCATGTAATAATATGGTGTTAGATACTTTTCAAGCATTTTGTCTTGATCAAGATTGAATTCTGCAGATATAACTGATAGCAAAGTTTTGTTGTATTCTTTAATGATGTTTATAATCATCAAACGGATTTCTTTATCAATGTTGTACATTGGCTTTAACTTTATTTATAACTTAGTTCAATATTAAATAATTAAATAGAATCAAATTTTAAAGAGAAAACAATGTACAATATTACGGTTACCGATTTTTCGAATGTGAATCAAGATCAAATCAATATTAAGAAACCGATAGAATATCCAAGGAATGCACTTATCGTCTTTGATATATACTACAATAACAACTGTTTTTTGATATTGCTCAACAATGTCCAGATTTGCCAAAAAAAGAATAATCTCAAGTTTATAGAAACAAATAGCTGTATTAACGAAATTAAAAATATCGTTGACAACACCATAGATCGAGTTAAAAAAAACAAAAAATACGAACATCTTTTCGAAAAAAGAAAATATTATTCGATGATAGAGGACGATAAAGTATTAAATTTCAAAAACAATTGTGAATATGATACGAGAGTGTTCGATATCGAACAGAACACGATTGAATTTGAACGGTTGAAAATTAATGATAATGTGTCGTTAATCATTTATTTAAAAAACATTTGGATAAACGAAAGGTATTTTGGAATAAATATTAAATTAAGTCAAATTCAGCGGAAGGAACCGGTTGGTTTAAAAACCAATTTTTTCATAAGAAGCATTCCAAAAATACCCATACCACCACCTCCTCCACCCCCTGTGAAGAAACAAAAACAAGTCAAAATCGAAATTAAAAAAGTTAAAGAAGTTGTGGTGCGTCCAAGTTTGGCAGATATTTTAAATTCTCGTAGAAAATTAAGGAAAACGAATTTATTCTCTTAAATATATAATATAACAAAAATGAAGTTTTTACAGTTGTTTTGTGATATACCATCAGAACAATTCTTGATTCAGTTGTTGAAATGTTATGGTGTGCAAAATCTAGATGACTTTCATGAGTTCAACAAGGGTGATTTGGTAGAATTAAATACAGTGGATAAACTGAACGAATTGATACCGGAATTAATTTTGTACTATTTACCATGCAAAGCGAAAATATATCTGAACGATATAACTGAAAAAAGGGCGATCACCATCTTAGCACAATTTCTCAAATTGTTCGATTATAAACTGTTGCGCGAGGAGAAAATAATCAACAAGAAAAAGATAATCTTTTACAGAATACAGAAGATAGAGGACAGCAAATTACATATATTCAGGAACAGTAAGAGTTACGAAATCATATTCAAGTAAGCGAGATTCAATTCTTCGATATTGAAATCAGGAAGGATGGGGAAACATTCATGTAGTTTTGTTTTCAAAAATGATTGTATTTTGAATGATGTCGGATAAAAATACCCAATAATACTTTTTTTATCCATCAACGGTTGTAAATCAACTGGTAATACATCTTTCGATAAGTATGGTAGTATCATCAATAATTGTAGATCAGAATTAATGGTCCAATTTTCTGTTTCCTTTTGTTTGTGTAAATTTGTTTTGTTGACTTCTAAGTAATTATAAATATCCAACAATGTAGGTGAGTAGTTGTATTGATAATACCATATCGATTTTGATGTTTTATTAAAGTAATAATCAGTGACCCATTTTAATCCATCAACATACGAAGCGCACGACGAGTTGATAACCGAATCGTAATATACATTCATATCGAACAAATGCATATAATAATCGAATCTCCAATTGTTATTTGTGAAAATATTCTTCGTATCGTTATTTTTATGCGAAACTCCATAGTTTTCCAATCGAATCTTATTTGATTTAAAAATCATAGTTTTATCGTAATATTGTTTGTGTAACTGTTTCATTTCAACATCTTCGTGTTTAGACAGTGCCTCTATGAGAAAGGTGAGTGTAATGAAGTTGATTTCGTATTTGTCGTTTTTGTTGAGAAATATGATCGGATAATTGTAATTCTGAAGGACTTGTTGATATGTTTTGAAGATTTTTGTAATTCCTTCGTTGTGAATGGTGAGATACGACAGGTGTGGTAGAAAGTCGTTTCCAATCAAGAAACACAAGAAAACATACGAGCATATATCGATTGTGTTCTCGTAAAAGTGTATGATGTTATCCTTACATCGCTCAACATTGAACCATAGAAAAGGCACATCGGTGTTTGTGTTTTTATGATAATGCTGCGGTTCACGCAACAAGAACTTTTTCGATTTGTTACATATAATACTGAGCATGATAAGGTCTGCATCTAAACCGTAAATAACATCAATACTTTTTGTGTTTTCGTGATAGAATATATAATCGAAGATTTTGTGTTCGCCTTCGCCGTTGGAGGAACTGTCCGAGAGGATCATTTCGTAGGTTGAATGTTTGTTTTTTAGAAAGTCTCTCAAATCAATGTTCAACTTTTTCATAAACTCGGTCCCGGGGGATATCGCGTTACTGTCCCATTGATAACCGTCTTCCTTACACTGCGTTTTCATCCAGGCGGATAAATACCGCCTTTTTCGTTGTTGCTGGATTTTTGGTAGGGGTGCAACACCGTCGATGCAAATGTACACCAAATCTTTCGGACCAACATAGTTGATAATGTATTCGGTGTACTCAATAATACGTTCGTTCAACAACTTTTCAAAAGTGTCTTTTGACATGTTGATATCAACAGTCTTTCTAATGTTTTGAAACACATTATGAATGATGCCGTTAAAATCTAAAAATAATCGATTACATTTTTGGGAATGAGGAGAGATGATATTTTTGTAATGATTGGTAATTTTGTGAAAATATGAAGGTATTCCCATTGCGATTAATATATATATAAACTATTATTGTTTTTCAAATTTTAAATAAATAATATAATATAAGATTAACAATGTTATCCAATACATTGAGTATTGTTGTTATATCCTATGCAATGATGATCTCAATTTTATTATTACCTCAAATGAAAGAAAGAAAGAACGAATATTTGGAAAGAATCAAGATATTATCGATTTCTTTGATACCCATTCTCGTGTCTGTTTACACAGTGTATTGCTTGGAAAACTCTTGTTTTTATTATGCGAAAGTGAATGCGATAATAATCATGGTGTGGTGTGTGTCAATAATCTATATTTATTTGTTTAAAAAATTGATCTAAAGTTAATATAGATAACTGAGAGCATAAAAATGATTAAAATTGATTCATCGCAAGATGTGTTGCTGATTGATCTTTCGTATTTTTACATATACAGGTACTATGCCTTGACTGCGTGGTTCAAAATATCAGAAACACCCTACGACGAGGAGTTGTTCATTGAAAAATACAAGAAGTTATTTATGACAAACCTGAATAAACTTGTAAAAAAGTTCAAAGTAAAAGTTAACAATGTAGTATTAGCGGGGGATTGTTACAGAAAAACAATTTGGCGATGTGAAATTTTTGCCAAATACAAGGAAAACAGAGACAAACTGGCGGACAAAGAGAACTCGATCAATCCTAAGATAATTAACATGATATACACGGATATAATCCCTTCGCTAATTGAAAAAGGATACCAATTTGTTTGTATTGACAAACTGGAAGCGGATGATATTATTTTCTGCATTACCAAAAAAATCGAAAACAAGATCACCATTTTAACAAATGATAACGACTATTTGCAAATGATAAAAGAGAACATTGATATTGTCAATCTTCCCTCTTTCAAATCGATCAAAAATAGAGGAACGGGGTGTCCGAAGAAAGATTTGAAAATGAAGATACTGTGCGGAGATCCCTCCGATAACATCCCCGGTTTGATGGGCAAAAAGCAAGCGCAGAGAATTATTGATGACGACGATAAAATCGATCAATACATATTAAACAACGATTTGAAAAAAAAATATGAATTAAATACCAAATTGATTGACATGCTTCTGATACCCGATGAATTGAAAGAGAAAGTGATTATAGAAAAATACAATGATTCATAAGAAGAATATCCTCGAATTGTTTTCTTGATCTAATATTACAATAATGTGTTGTGAAAATGCTTAGAAAATATTTAATATCCTGATTGTTTGAATACAAAACGAGGATCGGTTTCAAATGTTTGTAGTTATCAATTATAGTTTTTATTTTTTCTTCAACATTATCAGAATTTATGGTGTATTGAATGGTGTTTTCAGGTAAGTTGTGTTGACTCGATTCCTCGTTAATGTTTTTTAAAAAAAAATTTGACATAAACTCTATCATTTTAAATATTTCTATATATAGAATACCTATATTTATTAATGTATAATGGACGATACATTTGATGAAGATGTATGGGCATTATTCAACAACTTTAATATCAACGACGATCTTGATGAGACAGGTGGTGGAAATACAGAGTTGTCATCGAACAACTCCGAATCGTCATTGAAATGTCAAAACAAAGAGTGTGATAGCACCGAGTTTGATTACGACGAAACCAATTACATTTGTGTAAAATGTGGCACATTGCATTCAAAGATGATCGATTTGGGTGCCGAGTGGCGTTATTACGGTTGTGACGACAACAAAATGAACAATCCGACTCGTTGTGGTATGCCTACGAACCACTTTCTGCCAAAATCGTCGCTGGGATCGGTGATTGGAATGGAAAACATGACGAAGAACTTCTATCAGATGGCAAGGATCAGAAAGTACCATATGTGGAATTCGATGCCGTATAAAGAAAGAAGTTTATACAATGTGATAAACAAACTAAACGCCAAAGCATCCAGTGGGGGCATATCCCAATCGATTATTGATGACGCCAAACTGATGTACAAACAATTATCTGAAACAAAAATATCGAGAGGTGATAACCGAAACGGGTTGATCGCATCCAGCATATACATGTCATGCAAAAACAACGGTGTGCCACGAAGCGCCAAAGAAATCGCCAGTATTTTCAATTTGTCCATCACAACCATGACCAGAGGTTGTAAAAAGTTTCACGAAATCCTAAAGATAAATGTAGCCTCCACATCTCCAGAAGATTTCATCGTTCGTTACTGTTCGAAACTAAACAAACCGGACATTGTGAATACATGCAAATACATCGTAAAAAAAGCAGATGAGCATTCTATCGTGTCAGAAAATGCACCACCATCCATTGCCGCAGGTAGTATATTCTTGTGTTGTGTGGAATACAAGCACAACATATCTAAAAAAGACATATCGAAAGCATGTGAGATCTCCGAAGTTACTATCAACAAATGCTACAAAAAACTGCTTATGTACAAAGACTATCTTCTACCTGAAACCGAGATTTAAAAATCTTCGTTTTCATCCCCAAATGTAAAGTTTAAGTTTGATTTATCAATCGTCGCCTTACTATATTCTGCAACCCGGACTTCAAAGAAGTTGCTCTTGTTGGTGATCGAGATTCTTTCCATGAAATCTAAAGGACAGTTTTGAATATTGAATATCTTTTTGTAATTCAATTGCACCAATAACCTATCTGCAACAAATTTAATATAGTCACTCATCAACCCAGCATTAATTCCTAATAAACCGCATTTCAATGTGTTCACCACAAAATCAATTTCCAATTGTACCGCCTCTTCAAATATAGCGTGGACAGCCGATTCCTCCAACTTGTTCTCCAACAATCCGTACAACAAAATGGCGAACTCCGTGTGCAACGACTCGTCGCGACTAATCAACTCGTTACTGAATGTTAGGGAATGCAAGAGTCCCTTCTCTTTGATGTAGTAGATAGAAGCGAATGCCCCCGAAAAGAAAATCCCTTCCACAATCGCGAAAGCTACCAGTCGTGTCGCAAACGATTCGGAACTACCAATCCATTTCAGTGCCCAATCCGCTTTGTTTTTTATCGTAGGATTGTTGTCAATCGCATTGAACAACTCCATTTTTCTTTTTTCGTCCGAAATGTATGTATCAATTAACAAAGAATAACACTCAGAGTGTATACTCTCAATCGCCATCTGAAAAGTGTAAAAAGCCTTTGCTTCAGGAATCTGTATATCGTTGTAAAATCGTGTCACCAAATTCTCGTTCACGATACCATCGCTTCCTGCGAAGAAAGCCAAGGTGTTCTCGATGAATATTTGTTCGTTTGCTGTCAACTTGTTCCAATCTTCTATATCAGAAAAAGAAATCTCCTCCACCGTCCAAAAGGATGCAACCGCTTTTTTATACATATTCCATACACTGGGATATTTTATTGGGAACAAAACAAAACGATTGCCAGATGCGCTTAATATTGGTTCTGTCATTTATATACAAATTTAAAAAAATTCTTTTCAATATTTAATTTAAGTTTATAATTCTTAAATGGTTTGAATTTTTCTCTTGACACACTTTTCAGACTCCAATCTATCTTTTAACAAGGTCAATTTAGATTCTTTCATATCGCACAAATTGTCGCAACTGTGAATTTCGACCTGCAAACAATTGAAACAAAAAGCGCGATTGCAATATTTGCATTCGGTAAGCATACCGGGTTTCTTTTTGCAATTAACACATTTTTGTTTTTTGGAGATGATAACACTCATTGGAATTTTTAAGAGAGTGAATATTTTTTATAAATTACTTTGATTTTAAATATCAAATTTTATATAAATATGGGTCTAACGCAGTCTACAAATAATCCTATAATGAATAAGGAGATATACCAAATCAACAGAATTATCGATGATGTAATGAAAACTCTTGTAAACCACAGTTACAGTAGTAAATGTTATGAATATGAAATAATAAATCTTAACCAATTATATAAATTTAATAAGGTAAAGCTTAGCAAAATTGAAAATTTATTACTCATCCCAAAAACAGATGGTTCCACAAAAAAACAATATTGCGATAAAATTGCGGCTTATTACAAGAGAATATTGAGATTTATACGGTGTATCAAGTATATTTACGATCTTGAGAACAATGGCAAGAACAGTATTAGCGCAATCATTTCGAAAAACATCAATACGGATGATAAATCCATTAAGGTGTTATCGTGCGAATCGTATCAAACTGATCTCCAGTTCTTTCAAAAAGGAGTGAACTTTTCACAATTGAGTGGGTTCGACTTCTTTGTGAAAGATATACTTACCGATTCTGAAAAGGAACTATTCATGAATCAAGTAGAAGTTATATTGGATAAGTACGACAAGAAAAAGTTGAAAAGATATGTGTGTAAAGACTTGATTGTGGGTGTAAAGCAACATTCTAACATTCACAAGAACAAATTCGTTTGTTATCAAGGTGGTGGTTCTGATATATACATTAAGGTGAACAAGGAGAATCCCGTTTTCAATTGGAACACCTGTTCCCGTTCTAAAATTTATCAAACAGCACCTTTGAAACAGATTGTAACACTGATTAAAGAGAGCAAACGAAATTATATAAATAATCTGGACCAGGTGTTAAATATTTTGAACGAAATGGTATACTACAACAAGTCTGTAAATAAATACAATCTGAAATTATTATCATTTTACCAACTTAATCGAATAGAGATCAAGTTGAAACAAGTCGTTATAATATTCTTCATGCAATCATTGGCAGATTATAAAAATATTTTAAATACAATAAAACTTCACTCATCCGACCATGAATGAAGATTTAATATTAAGTAAAAACATAGTGGATATTTGTTACGAAACGGTGAAGGTGGATTCTGGAAAAAAGACCGATCAGATCATCACGAATGTTATACGGTTTTACATAAAGCATGTTTTAGGATCGAAAAACATTTTTTTGACACTGTTTGTAGAGAGTAAACTCGATAAACTGAAATTAACAACAGATACCAACATATACAGAAAGGTGTTGGTTGAGCTTTACATATTTTTAGCGATATGTAACAAACGGACCACACAAGAAACAGCACCCAAATTGAAAACCATAAAGATAAAAGAGGAGGATGCGGAGAATGTGTTGATGAACGAGTTGAACACATATCGAAAGGAGAGCGTTATCCAAAGCTGTATTAAGGTGTTGTTGAACACAAAAAATGATGTTTTGTGGAAAATAGCGGAGAACATATCCGAAATTCCGATGTATATCAGGGCATTAAAAGCGTTGTATGAGCACGACAACAAAAAAGAGTTATTGTTTGAGGCATACAAAGCGTTGTCGAAGGATGCCTATTTTTACAACAATAACGAATACAGCAATTTGATCTTTCAGTGCGTGCTGAAAATAAATTACATATACGAGGAAATGGAGAAATTCGATAAGCAGATGGAAGTGTATATCAAGTGTCTGAACCATCCGATGAAGTTTTCGGTGTTTCCCATCCAATACAATCGTATAAGTTACATACACGAAGACGACAGCAAATCTCTCAATATTCTTCCGAAACAACCTCAAGAGTATATGTATTTTGAAAAAATAACCAAAAAGGAAAAAAAGAAGAACAGTGTTTAACCTAAACTTTTGTAAAGTATATATAAAATGGAAGAATCGATCAAACGCTTGAACCCTTTTCTGATCAAGGATAAGATTATTCTGACATCGGTTGTAGATAAACAGAAATTCAAAAAACAGGATTTGATGAACTACATAACCCATCTTCAACACAAATACAATACCATATTTGAAACACACGCGTCGTTCGAAAAGTTTTACAAAAAAACAAGGAGAGAGAAAAAGTTACAGATAGTGGAGATCATAAATTACTATGTGGAGGTAAACAACATCAGAACGACCATAAAAGTCCAGGTAAAAGGCACCAAATACCCAGAACTAGTTAACGTGTATGTTAAAAAGGTAGTGCGAAAAGTCGTTTAACTGTATACAGCGCAGGTTACACTCGTCTGTTTCTATTTTCCATTTGTAAGGGATGACAAGCACATTGAACGGGTTTACGATAATAGAGATGTTGTTGGTATAGCGCGATGGATTGGACACTTTTACAACACACTCCTTGTTGTCTATGTTGTGGATGATCAGATATTTGGAGTAATTGATCATAGTGTGTGTTTGTGTGAGTGTGAACGATTTCGTGAACATGTATTGATATTTGAACAGTGTCGATAACAAGTCATTCGCGTCGATAATGTTATCGTTGATAAATATTGGATACTTTTCGTAAAGAATGTTATCGGAAATGTTACACAAACTGGATTGTAATATCTGAAAATCAGTTTTTGGTTTCAACAGGATATAAATGTACGAGCAGATAATAATAGCTATCGACAAAATAATTAACATTTTAATTGTTAACAATAAAAATTATTTAAGGTTTTAAACCTTATGATTAATTATCCAAATAAAGAAATGTCAACTGAAATCACCAATCAACAAGAAATTCAATCTCTTCGTGATACGGAACTTGTCGAAGAGATGGTAGAAACCATCGAGCACGGTGATGTAATTGGAAATTGTAAATGGTTTAACAAAAAACTAGGATACGGTTTTATTACGGTATACAACGGAGATAAGCGAGGGTGTAATATTTTTGTTCATCACAGCGGAATCTGTCCGCTTAACAGCAACTTCAAGACCCTCCGCAAGGGTGAATATGTGCATTTTAACATCGTAGACGGTCAGAACGGTCCACAGGCAACACATGTCACGGGTGTATGTGGTGGGCCTCTAATGTGCGACAACATTGAAATGCGTCGTCCTCGTAGTGTTCCTCCTAAATAAAAACGATTTAAGTAGATTTGCAAATAAAATGTAAAATCAATGAACACGGAACAAATATGTAATAGTTTTTTTGTTGATAATAAACAGTTGGCTTCTAAAGTTTTATTATCATATCAGCGTCAGCAGCCCAAAAATGTCAACGAGTCTTCTTTAATCAATTACATATTGAATAGCAAGGAGTTCATTCAACATTTTAATAGTATCTTTGATACTATGTATGGATTGATGGTGCCGAACAACACGGAATATCTGGAAAATATGAAGAAAATGTTTTTGTCGATAAAATGTAAGGAGAAGAAAGGGTTTTCGAAGCAGGACATTCAGGTATTCATAAAGGAACAAGAAGGATTCGAGACGTATTATACGGATGTGATTAGAGAATTGTACGATTTTTATTTTACGGATAATATAACAACCGAAGACCGATCTGTTTGTTTCGCACAGATCAAATCTTTGGATTTCAAACTTAATCTAGATATGGAAAAGAAAATCGAGAGCATTATTTACAAACTGGTTGGTAAAGCCAAAGCGATGAACAGTAAGGACATAATCGTGCAGGATGAACATAAACAGTATTTCGTGGATTTGTATAAACAACATTTCAAACAACAACCTAAGCACAAGGATCTTTTGGAAGTCAACAATTTTCTGAATAACAGAAACAACATCATCGATTTATATTTTGAAAGCAAATATAACAACAACTCTGTGTTTTACATTCAGATAGTCGATATGTTTAATCAGGTGTTCCATCGTGATATTACGGTGTTTGAGTATGTCAAATATTACAATATCTTCTCTGCTAATAGCCTATCTGAAATTACACAGTATTACAATGTATTTATGAGGAAATTCAATATTGTGTTAAACATTTATAGCAATTATATAAATTCTAAAATCGATCACATAACATTCATAAAAGGATTCTTAAATTTAATTAATTTGGAAGAGAATGAATTTGAAGTTAAAATAATCGATATAGTAGTTGATTACGACTTGTATAGGCAGGAAATGTGTAAAAAGATAGAATCGATTTATATGAATATGTATGATAGGAACATTATTGAGTTGGATAAGGAATATTTCTTCAAGAACATACACTCCAAAAAGGTAAATTTAATCGATGAATCGCTACAAAAAATGATAACGGAGCTGAAGGACGAAACTGAGCAATTTGAAGACATAATCAATAAAACATTTCAGAACATATTGCAACGGTGTACGGATCGTAGTGAGATGGATATGTATATCGCTTATTTCAGGTATCCTACGGATCATGTAAACGCAAAGATAAAACTGGAAGATGAACTGTACGAGAGTTTAGAGTATCATGATGTATTGAAAGATCTTATTATGGATATGTGTAAAGATTGTAAATTAAATAAAAGTTTGTTATTCGGTAAGCTAAATATTATTTTGAAATTGGAGGACAAACTTATTAAAAGAAATAAGGAAGAATTAATTAAATTTCTCTAATGTTATCGAACATTTTGTTTTTGAATAGAATACTTATAATGTAGGCGACAATTATGGTGTATAGCAACATCACAAAGAATCTTTTTATCAAACTTTTGTTATGGATATTGTTCATGTCGGCACTTTTGGTGTATTTGTAACAGAAGGGTTCGCGACTGCCGTTCACACAATACGCGTTGTAGCACATAGAATTCATTTGGTTTTCCTTATTGTCAATTAACAGAGGATAGAGTCTGCACACATTTTTTGATAAGTTATCGTATTTGTTCATAGTCAATTTACAATTGTAATAAAAGTTCGATTTCATGTTTTTGAATTTGTTGTTGAGGACCCGTCTGTTTTTCTTGGAGGATTTTATGTATTCGGGGGAAGGAACGAATCGTCCGGGAACGATGGGAAATTTAACTGGTAAATTCTCTTTGAGTCTGTATATGTTCGCTTGTAGACAATACCCGGGTTCAGCCATGTACTTTCGAACACACGCGAAACCCTTGGTGTCTCTATCCGGTTTGTATTGCTCTCCACATGCGTAATACGCCAAAAACATTCGTTTTACTTTGTTTTGATAATAGTTGTTGCATTGGGTCATGTTAGACTTTTGTTCCTTGTACTCGTTCTCTTTGCACTCTTGTAACTTTATCGTGTTTTCTTCGTCCGTCAAATTCTCGTCGAATTCGTCGTCACAATCGGTTTTCGGTTTACACGAGTCGAACCCGTAGTGGTATCCGGAACGCTTGTACCAGGAGGAAGGGGCGTTTTCCGCTGCTCCAACCAACCAGTAGACAATTCTATACAGATAGCCTCTGGTCAACCATATGTCGAAAAAGAACAAAACGGAGATCAACACCCCAAGTACTAGGAAGAACGCGATGTTTATAAAGACGAACATAATAAGAAGGAATAAATATAAGAGATATTCTCCTATCATGTACATCTGACCTAATTTGATTGTAAATGTAAACAGTTTCAGCATGACTAACAAGATAATGATCAAGAATTTCGCAATCATCTCTATTAGTTTGAATGGATCCAAAATATGTTTCAACAGTTTTATGAAACTGATTAGGAATTTTGGTAGTTGTTTAAACGCCTTTACCATTTTGCCTATTCCACCAAAGATCTGCTCTACCTCTATTTCCTTATCTGGTGTGAAGGTTTCGTATTTTTCGTCTTGAGTGAAGTTCTCATTGCCCATCACTAATTTTTTTATTTTACCCGGTGTTAAACCACCAATGTAATCTATAGTGCTGCTTAACATCCAACTGTATCTAGGTGGTCGTTTGCCCGCGAAATACTTCTTAAACTGGTTGGAAATTCCGTCAATGATAAAGTAGTTCAAAATATTATCATATGATTTTATGTACAACTCTCTCAACTTTTTCAAACTAGGGTTTCGTTTGTTGTTGTAATCTATCAGAGTGGATTTATAATTTTCATTAATCATATGGATTTCGTTGAACGACACATAGAGATCAATCAACGCTTCTAATTTTGAGTCTTTGTTAGGATCGGGAGATAAGATATGGTATATTGTAAACTGAAGTGCCTTCATGATAGTGTTCTGGTCGGTTTCTAAATAGGACAGATCAATAATGTTTTGATATATTGTTATTATACTGTTGATAGTGTTCTCGCTGAACACATTAGAATGATTTTGTGAATCGAAGGTTGTGAAAACGACTTGTTCGATGAAGAAATAATACTCGGTTCTAAACTTTGTTTTGTCGGTTGAAGAGTGATACTCTTGTTTGTAGTTGGATATGATGACCAGCACTCGCATAGCGTTTTGGAAGGCTTCTTTGTCCGCGTCGCTCATCAATACTGGTTTTTTGAGGATTTTCTTTTTCTTGCATTTTTCCTTGATTTCTAAGTTGGCGATATTGTCGAAATCTTGTTCTAATATGCTTTGAAAATACTCTTCGTCCATATTGTACAAATCAAAATAAACCGCTTTAAATTGATCAAGCAAATGGTCGAACAGGTCGTCTATGGGTGGTGGTTCGGTGAGAGAGAGAGTTGTAGCGTTTTCATTAAGATACTCTGTAAGTTTGGCTTCGGTATCCAGATAACTATTTCCGTATTTGTTTTTTAAGTCTTTGTTGATATGGGAAACAATGCCATACAAACTTTCACCAAGGTATCTCCCGTATTTCTGGGACAACTCGTTGTTTAATATGGAATACATCTCGGAAACATTATTAAGATCTACGAAATTGAATACAGAGTTAGTTTTCATGTAATCATTGAAGCTGTCGTTCTTTTGCTTGCTTGTTAAGTGTGTCTCGGATATTTGTTCGAAGAAATTGTCGATAGTATCTTTGTACTTTTTATTTTTATTGAATTTATCAGCAGCAGACCATCTGAAATTGGAATTCACAAGTTTCTCGATACTTTCAATATAGTTCTCTTTGTATTCGAGTATTTTTTGTTCGTCGTTGTTCATCCCGTTTATTTTGTCGGATAGGGATGCGTTAAACAATTCTTTCGAGAAGATACCTTTCTTAAGAATGGTTTGGTCTATGTTATTCATATCCGTATCAAAATCAGAGGAATAAAAATATAGATTGTTTTTAATGTCAGCGGTGTAGTTGTCCAATTGGAAGTGTTGGCAGTAGTAATAGTTGTAAAAGAATGTCGCCATTTTGATGCAATAGTCCCTGTTTTCGGGTTCAATCTTGATCATTATTGCAGAATTAAACCACCGCAGTTGTTTGGAATGAAAATAATAAACATATAAAAATATTGTTAATATGATAATCGATTTGAACACCAGTTTAATATATATACCACTCGTGTTTGGAATAACCTTAAACAAATTATTTGCATCACTTCCTTTTTCCATTTATATATTATTATTACATATGATATTTTATTGGATTGAAAAGTTGTATAACATTGTATATATTTATAAATTGGACACACAAATAACATAATTTGAAATTGTTAAAAAAGAGTTAAAATGTTTTAATCTAAATTAAAATTAAAAAATGTCCCTATTGAGTGGTATGACAACTGATTATGGAGGAGATGAAGGTGCATTCATCATCTCTTCAATGATAACAAAGGGTGTTTATGCAATTAACGATGTCGATGAATTTTACAATCCGATAGATTTACAGCTAGGAACCAACGGTAGTATCAATTTGATTGTTGGTTCAGATAACAATATAGTGAACAAACCCGATAAATGTCTCAGTATAATCGACAACTACAAAGAGCAGACAGGGATCTATAACTTCCAGGTTTACGGTTCCAACGCGATTGCTTTGTCTCCGGCGGATGCTAACACCACCGTGTATGTAGGTGATGCTGTCTTTTACTCCGATACCGATTATGTATACCTTACCTCTTACACTAAAAAGTTGGCCCTCATGACTCAAGAAATAGAACTTGGAGGATCTCTGCACAGTTTAAAAGATTTGAAAATAGATGGCGAGATGTATACTGGAGAAGTCAATATTACGTACCCTTTGAACAGCAACGATCTTTTAGGTTACGCGTTTCGTATAAATTCCAATAACCAAACCCTTGAACTAATAAAATACTTGAATGCTTCCAATGTAGACGACAGAAAAGCCCAATTGGTCGCGTATTTCGGTCAGGGGGAATTGGTTAACGATCCCGCCTATAACTTCAATAAATACAACTCAACAGGAACGACACCCGTCACGGAGTTTGAAACAACAGACCCTAACACGAATGCTGGTGGAAGTGGAGGCGGCGGAGGATATTGGTATGCTAATGGAAACGACATACACTTCGGGAATTACGGCGGTACCGCTCAGCGCGTGGGTATTATGACAGAGAATCCTAGCGAAACCTTGGATGTTATAGGAACAATCAAAGGTACGGTTTTAACAGATGGGTTTACAAGTATCAACAATGGATACATGACAGGCGTTAAATCGGTTTCGATTGATGTGGGTGAACCGTATTCGGGAATTAAATTCACGAATATCGCGGGAGCAGGCACCGAACACATATGGAACGGTTACGCGAGCAACTTATATGGAATCAATATGTTACCACTATCCTTCTTCAACAACGATATGGATGTGAGTGATTTCTACACAGGTACTGGCACGGTATGGTTTGATGATATTTCGTCAAATATCCGATTATCTACTTTCTGTAACGATATGCTCAATTTCTCTGATTTAACATTATCAAACTGTACAGTTACTGAGAATCTTATCGCAAACGATACATTCATAGAGACATTGACCGCGTCCAATTCAACATTGTCTAATGTTACCATGATTAACGCCGCCGCAACAACTATTACTATCACAGACGAATTGACTGTACCAATTATCAACACAACCAGTTTAAGCGTTGCCACCAATGTTGATATCGTCGGTAAAATAACCGCATCAACAACGGAAACTAACGATATTACAATTACAAACAAAGCAACCATTGATCAACTAGATGTATTGAACTCTTTAAATGCGAATACATTAACAGCGTATATAAACAAATTGGTTACGGATGAGGTGACCACGCGTTTAGCGACTATATCGGGTACATTGAGTGTTGCGAATTTTGCTGTGTCAAATGTAACGACCGATATGATTCCAGATTCGGATCAAGTGTACGATTTAGGTAATCCTGATAAGAAATGGAGAGATTTGTATCTCAGTGGAAACTCCATGTATCTCGACGATGTCGTTTTAAGTGCGGACGACAATGCTTCCGGTGGTAAGAAGTTGAATCTTCAAAACGCTTCTTTCGCTATGGATTTCATCGAATTCAGAGACGGTACAACCATCGCGTCTACAAATGAGATTGTAAACTCGATAAACGAAGGAGAGGTATTCGGAGATTTTACATCGTTCAATGTCAATATTAACATAGCACGCTCCCAAATGGAGTTGTTTTCTGGGTCATTTACATACAGTTTCGATCACAACATTGCGACAACCGGTAATCAATGGAAAATTGTGGAATTCAAAACTTTGGAAACATTGCCAATATTATCGAACGGTTCTGGTATAGATATGTCATCTGCTACTCTGGTTAAACGAGGTGGTCTACCCAAAAATGTGCAATCATCATTTATCCATGGAAATCGGGTGGTGGGAGAACGTTTGTACTACTCTCAAGTATCACAAACTAATGTAAACGAAATTGTTCCGTTAAGAATATACGATCCCTTCTCCAAATACTTTAGAAACAAATGTAAAACAGATTACAATATGTTCTACAACAATATGGAATTAGAACTAGGTTTTAAATCAACAAGTAAAACAATGTATTTTGAAAAGAATCGTGATTATTTGCAAATAAACAGTGTTGATAATCTAAACACCAAAACAGCAAGCAGCAAGTACTACGATATCGAATTTATTTACTATTTCAAATCACCCTTATATGACATCAAGTTCTTACTCGACTCAATGAATCATAATTATTTAGTATCCAATGATAGTGTTGCTCGATTGGACAAAGCGTATATCTACGACGAGGATCTAGGAAGTTATATTCTCAGAGTCGTCAATGAAAACTACGGGCTTTACCCACGAATCACCCTTCAAAAATGGGATAACTCCGTCAACAACACCGAGTTTAGTGATGTGATCTACTCGGAAACAATGGGATGGGGAACTCCCGACATGAACACCGTTTTCACACGATTCAAAGATAACGGTTGGTTATTGAAATTGTTCGAATTAACATATAGTTACATTAAGTATGGTTATGTTGTTGGAGAGGAAGCAATTGTGGATATAGATCTTACTGCTGAATACAATAAGTTAACCGCTGGTGATTTGGTGTTTGTGAACGAAAACGATGTTCTATTGGACGATGGTAGCGTTATCGAAAACAAAACAATTGTGTGTTTGAAAAAAACCGTGTTCGAACAATACTTTGTTACGGGCGCTATAACGCCTGTTGTTGAATTCGACTTTTCCGATTCGTATACAACCGGAACTTCATATACTGATAGACACGGTAACACTATGACACATAATGATAAGTTACACGAAATTAATGATAATGGAAGTTTGACTACAATTTTCGATTTGATGGAGTTGTATATGACCCCTAATAACTGGTCTAGTTTTACAGATTTAGGCAAAAATTTCAGAATGCACTATAAAATAAACATAACACATCCTACTAATGTGAATAATGTGAATGATAAATTCAAATCAGAATTCGTTCATCCAACAGGGGGGGGGCATACAGAAAGAGGTTTTGTTGTTCATCTTTTCCAAAACACTCTGACATTCAATGGATATGTGAGATACGAAGACGGCAACTCTGCAGAATTGTTGTTTAGTACCAGTTACAATGTCCAATCTATTGATTCGTTTTATGGAACAGTTCATGATTGGGATTTCGAGTTTACGACTTTTGATATAGGTAGCGATAGCACCAACACAGATGCTTGGGGTTTAGCAAAGATAATAATCGATGGCGTAGTAAGAAACAGTGTCTATATAACCAACGTATCCAATTACACTGCTCAAACACAACAAGACGGTGTGTTCTTATACACAACAGATGGTGATAATGGGTACTATAAAATGTTCTTAGCGTTGGGAACTTCAGAACTCTATGAGTTTGAAATGGGTAAATTGATTTAGAGGATTACGATAGCGTATGAAAAATACACACATTGGTTAATTAAAAACTGTTTTTTAACGGTTAAATTTAAATTTTGTATTTATTAATTAAATAATGTCTTCTTCGTATAAATGGATTTTTTCTGATGCGTATTTGGGTAAAAATCCAGATACACACTCGTATGAAACAATGTGTAATTTGGATTTTAAGCAATTAAACACAAATACAGAATTGGACAACGACAACTATATTGAAATACATGGTGGAAACATATCTGGATATAAAATCACAGAATACGAAGATATTGCATATATCGATTTAAATTCCGTCCACAGTCCAGATTCTTCATTTACATTAGAATTTAGCGTCACCGAATTAGATCAAATCGACACAACCAAAGCAATTAACTATTTGACATTCGGATATCAAGTTCGGGGGAAATCGGGTGTTACACTAACTGTTGGTAGACCCGAAAACAGCAGTAATGTGGTTATAGGTACTATAACCGAATCCAGCACCGCAAAAGCGGTCGTTTACGATTCTACTTTTTTTGTGGAACCCGATACTCAATACGACTATACATTGACATACAACAATTTCGCAACAGACGAAGAGAAGCTTAAATTATTCAGGGGACCTCATTTGATTTCCACATCGAGTAACTTTGGAATCCAAAACTATTCCATTGTGGACAGAAAATTGTTCTTAGGGTCTTCTGCGTGGACTAATGAACCCTCCTGGAGCAATGTTTTCGATTTGTCCACCAATGTAGTATTCAACGACACTATTCAATTCCACACGAACAAAGTCATTGACAAGTCTTTCGTCCCAAGCTCTCCGTTCTATCCACTCCATTATTCTTTTGAAAATATTACTAATGATACACGAAACACACATCAAATCGCTGTTAAAGATGATGTGGTTGAAATTAAATTCCATTCCACAAAAGATGTACCCACAAACAATGTATACATGAATATAGATGGACTGTCTAACAACAGCATATCACAAACAAATGTTGAAAATCCATTTATTTTAGGTAATGGTTCAAATACAGTAATGTACACCTATCAATTTCAAGTCACAGATAGTTGGCCAACAGATGGATTACTTTCCTACGGGCTTGATATGTACGGTAATGTAACAGTAAGTAATATATTCCCACCCATGATCGATAATATATATATAGACAACACGATCCCTACCTTAGCATACACTTTCAATCCCCCCTCACACAACAATGTATCCTTCACAATCACTGAAATTACAGATGCGTATATGGATATAATGACCAATCAAACCCCTTTCGAATATTACAATGTAACATTCTACGCCAGCAACAATGTACATGTTCGATCGAATGTGGTAAACAATCCTAATATTTCACAATCGTATTTCGTTGAAAACTTGGACGACGAAACAATTTACACTTTATACGCCACCATTACAGACAGAGCCAATAACATTACAGACCGAATTCTGCCATCAAACGGCTCCGAAATCGTCGAGACAGTCGACATTACCGCCCCTGTTATTCAATTTTTGAACACAGCGACAATCACCGACAACGCAGATAAAATACCAGGCATTAAGGTGACCACATCCACATACGATACAGCCACCGAACTCACAGTGAACACTCATAATTACACCGTTTACATCAGTATCTTAGAGGAGAATATCTCCGATATTAATGTGGTGAAATCCAAATTGACAGCAAACAATCTGTTCCAACAACTAAAAACTAACTTTACCGCCGAAACAATCGAACAAGAAATGCTCAAATATTATGACACCAACAATGTTCAACAAGATATTGTTACCGAAAAAACATTCTACATATATTGTTTAGTTATTGACAACGGCGTCAGTCCTAATAACCATTTCACAAAAACTTCACACCTTATTAACAACGCTTTGACATTGACAAACATTGTGTCCGACTTTTCTACCAACGACATCGCAGAATTGGGTAACACCCTCACCGTGACTTTTGAATCCGACTTCAAATTGTATGACAAATCTCAATTCGCAATCACTATGATGGAAGACACCGTTACGAACGCGACTTCCGCCAACGGTTTGAACTGGACGGCGACCAACATAGTGAAAGACACCAACTCCTCTGGCGAAATTCTCTTTAGCGTCGCCCAAACACCCGATATAGACAGTGTATCCTCTTTCAATCAGACTAATCATCCTGACACTCTATATATTCAAAAACAAAACCCGTTGTTTAAGTCAGGTGTAGATAACACCTTATCAACAGGTTTAACATCATTAACGGTAACTAATCTTCAAAACTATATTGATGACTTTACTATTAACTCCAATAACAATCTATTTTGTTTGGATGTGTACGTATTGGATGAGAACAATGGTAAATTATATTCAACACATTCACAGTCCGATCCTTCATCAATAGAATTATACTTAAATTCACATATTACAACAACCTTTAATGTTCATTCCGTCCAGAGTAAAACAAGTATGACACAAGAGACTGCTATCCAAACTATGTTGAATAATAATGATTATATTTCTGTGACATCTGACACAACAAACTATTATTTCAATGATTCTACCCTTACAATGACTGAAATAATGAGTGATTTTAATACGCATTTTTCAGTTTCACCTGGTCATACCACATGGTTGAAGAACAGAGACTATGTTAGAAAAGTGTACAATAATATTTCAGAGTTTCCTGACGATCTCACTTTCATGTATCTCAAGGAAAACAAGCCCTATGAAGTACGAGCGTCCATATCCAATTTATTCGCCGAATCTAGTGATCAAATTATCGGCACTATCACCACTCAAAAGGATATCCCTACCATCTCTATAGATACAACAAACACACAAAAAGATCCATTAACCCATTATCCAGTGGTTCAGATAGACTATAACACATCTTCCGCTACAGAAAACACGACTGATTACAATTTGTATGTCAGACTCGCTGATTTCAATATAACCGATCCGTCAACAATCAAATCGTTCATGTTGTCCACACCAACCGTGAATGCTACTCCAATAATAGCAAGGTTTAATAATACCACAAGGCTTAATAATTATTTTCGACCCTTCGGTTTCATAGAAAACTTTTACACAGGCACATCCTCCTCTTACACCGAAACCCAAATTATCCCCTCCACCACTAACACCTACTATTTGTATGCCATGATTGATGATACCGCCACCGAACCCATATTCGACAAAAAGACTATAACATTCGACTTCACATTTACAGAGGCGGTGTTGGAAAACACATCTTACAATTATTTCGTCAGAAATGGTGACACCGTTCAAATGACTTGGAGCACCACCTATGTTTCACAAGGCAGTGATTTCACCAATGTCAAACTATTCGGTGTTAACGCTGCACCCACATCCGCTAATGGAAAAGATTGGACCGCCCAAGTCACCATTACCGATGGTACGGCCGATCACAGTGTATCCTATCTAGGCACACCTTTAACTATTAACGCATCATTAGTGTTGTATGATAACGCCGCTCCCACTTTCACAATCGATATACATCCAGATACTATAGGTAAAAATGTTATTGTTGCAAATTTGACCAGTTTTGGTGCTGACGCATACACCGATGGTAGTGTCCCAGCACATATCAACACAGACTATACGGTGGACTTTAGCTTGACTAAAGTGGAAGATATGTCCGTTCTGAACTATTCGTTCACAAAGGATTACGCCAACTTGATTTCTAACAATTACTCATTGACAGGATTGGAAGAAGCGAAAGATTACACCATTACATGCACTTTAACTGATCCCGCACAAAACACTATTACCATTAACTACGATAGTGGTAACCCTGTTCAAACTTCCGATATTACAAAACCTGTGATTGTTAATTTAACATCAACCATCAATACTAAAGACGCTAACAATACCCCCGGTTTGACTGTAGAATCGACTACAATTGATAATAACGACCATACCGTATATTTGTCCATATTCGATTACGCATTAACCGGAACGGAAGAAAGCATTAAAGATACTATCACTACAAATAATTTGAGTAATGATCTTTACGATACCATCAACACAAACACAACTACCACCAAACAATTCTACAAATATTTCAAACATAGTGATCTAACCGAATACGATATTCGCACGGAGGAAACTTACTACATTTACTGTATGGCGGTCGATATTGATGGTAACTTTGTGATTTTCCAAAATGTCAAAACAATCGACAACACCTTCTCCAACCCATCCATCGTTACCAACTTCTCCAAAAACGACATTGCCGAAGTGGGCAATGATATTATAGTGTCCTTCACCACCGACTACAGACTGTTCCCAGATCAACTGCAAGTGTCCATGATGGGCGATTCCATCACACCCGTATCCTCCGATAACGGATTGACATGGATAGCAACCAACACCGTAACGAACGCTCATGTCTCCGGTAAAGTCATTTTCTCCGTTGCTCAAACCCCCGATATTTCCACGACATCCTCTTTCGACGACACATCATTGGGGGCTGTATATATCCAAAAGGAGAATCCCGGTTTTTTCACTTTGCCCGTTGCGAACAACATTCACAACATCACCGTGTCATTGAACGCGAACACCAAATACATATTTACACCTTCGGTAACATCCTTCGTAAAAGGACACACTTACATCTTTGACAACACAGGGGCGTCAACAAACACCACGCATCCGTTGCGTTTTACCTCCTCGTCAACGCATCCGGGTATGGACTCCCCGACAATATTGTTCAAAGACGATGTGAATCACAGTATTGTGGTGACCATCACAGACTCAACACCCGGACCCATTTACGCGCACTGTGGGGTACATAGTTCGGATATGGGTTCTGTGGTGAACACTGTATCTGGCATTCCCATCGTGGAGGAAACAAATATATCCTTCGGTTCTGTTACCAACGAGATTGTGGTGTCCAATATAGGAACGAATATCAACGATTTTACCATCAACTCCAATAACGACTTGCTTAAACTAACCGTGGAACTCGGTGACCAAACCATTACCAACACATACAATAACAAATCCGAAATCCCAAGCAGTTTCACTTTTGCTAACTTGACAGAAAACACCCAATACGAAGTGAAGGCGTCCATTTCTAACTTGTTTGCCGAATCTACCGATATTGTTCTCGGTAACGCCAACACCTCTTTCGATTTACCCTCAATTACCATCGAGGCGAATGTGTCCACATTAAACGACGAACCAGTTGTTCAATTGTTAAACACTTCAAAAGTTACGGAGCACACCAGCGCGTTCGACATCTATATTGAAGTGACCGATTTCTTGTTCGCCGATAACACCGAAGTAAGCAGCTTTGTTACATCGAGCAGCACCGCCAAGTTGACCAATATACCCGTAGGTACAGATATCGACTATGTGTCCCAATTGATATCCACTAAATTAACCACCTATTGGTCCAGAAACGGCGCTGCCTTCGTGAGCAATAATCTTATTCCGTCCACCACCACACAATATTATGTGTACACCATGATTGACGATCATGCACACATCATACACAACAAAGCGGATCTGACCTTTGATTTCACCGTCTCCGATGCGTCTTTGTCCAACACCACCTATCCTTATTTTGTGAGAAGCGACGATGTCGTGAATATGTCTTGGAACACCACATTCAAATCGGCGGTTTCCGATTTTACGAATGTTACAATATTCAATCAAACACCGGAAACAACACCGACCACAACCGATTATTTGAATTGGTCCACATCGGTCACTATACCCTCTACCGGTATCAACACGCACACCGTAACCGTGTCATTGAACGCGAACACCAAATACATCTTCACACCAAGTGTTACTTCGTTTGTTAAAGGTCACACTTACATATTCGACAACACCGGTCCGGGAAGTCAAAACCATCCGTTGCGTTTCACCACTTCATCCAGTCATTCGGGAGGCACCGTTTTGTTCCAAAATGATACGACTCATATCATCGAAGTCACCGTAACGGATACAACACCAAACCCCATATATGCTCATTGTGGAAATCATCAAAATATGGGTGAAGTGGTCAACGGTGGATCGGGTATATCTGTTGTGAATGATACCTCTTCGATCCAACATTCGATTACCTATTTGAACACCGATTTGACCGTAATTTCGGATAATGTATTGTTTGACAACGCGGCACCTACTTTTGACATTGTGTTGGATTCAACCACCGAAACAACATTCAACTTCACATTAACTAATTTCGGTTCAGACGCGTATACGAACCAAGTAATACCTTTGGTCGGTATTGATAACACATACAGTGTTTTATTCAAAGCAACGCACACCAACCCAGCATCAAATATAGAGAAGACCTTTGATAATATAAGTTACGACAACTTAATCATAAACACCTTCACCATAGACAACCTGCTCGAAGGAAACGCTTACTCTATCGAGGCTACATTGACTGACCCCGCGAACAACATCCAAATAATCCAATATAACAGTGGAAATCTTATTGTTACAAACGATACTACACTTCCTGTAATTACGAACATAGACACCGAGGTCACACATGTCTCATCACAAACCACGGTATCTGCAACAAACATCAAAGCGCATGATTTACACAGCACATTCGACATGTATGCGGGTTTGTTCACCACAAATACTATCAACTTCGATATTCAATCATTGAAAGACAACTCCAACACCCAAGCAGTGATATACCAACAAAACAATCCTGCAACACCCACTTATGTAAGTTTAGATGGCACATTCGAAAAGGTGTTGTCGTACAACGGTTCATCCTGGACAACAAGTGCTTTCGAATACAACAGAGACTACTACATGTATGTTGGTGTAGAAGACACCAGTGGAAACATAAACTCCAATAACGGTGTTGTGTTTATGACAGTAACCATGCTTTCAGGTGCTTCCGGTGCTTACTTCGACCCTAGCACCGGTTCGTTTGTGGAACCAGTCGAGGGAGATACACCTCCTGAGACCACCACCACCGATATCACCCAAGACGCTCAATCGGCATTGGTCTTCCAACCGGTTGTGAGCAGTGATCCAAATGTGGATACATCCACCGACACCACCACATACGCCGCTTACGACACCAGTGGTAACAACAACCACATATACTTCTCCTCCACAGACACCGATACGAATCCTTTAAGCACGAACGCCATTGTGAACGACTTTTCGGTAGACATCGGTTTGACCACCGGTATTTCGTTGAATAGCGGTGTGTCCATTGCGGGCGGTGACGGGTTCACCTACATCACCCACGTGAACAACACCAACGAAATATTAGAAGACACAGTGTTGTTACAAAACAACGGAAACGATTTCCTAATTATTTCTGATACAGGGGTAACGGTGAACACCGATGCCGGGGTGTTCTTCCCCGTAGACATAACAAGCAACGAGTGGAACAGCGTGACCGTGTCCACGGAGAACGATACTATACGGGTGTTCATAAATGGCGAAGAACTATTACCCACACCAGAGACCGCCAACAACTACAATCCTTCTCACGCCACAGGTGCACTGACCATACCTCCTCAACAGAATGTGTTACTTGACGGTATCACCGTGTTCAACACCCCTGTCAACGACGCCATTATAGAGACAGTGGTCTCCTCCGGAGAGTTCAAGATCAAATTGGATTTCGAAAACCCACCCATCCAAAGTTTTAATGTGTCTTACTCGAACAGCAAGTTTTACCTGAACGACGAATCTAGTCCGTCACTCGTGTTCAACCGCAACGCGGACTACACCTTTATGCAGGCGAGCAGCAACGGAATCCCTCTCATACTGTCCGAAACAGGAACCTTCCCTGTCTCCAGCACGGATGCTTTGAATGTGTCATACTTTATCAATGACATCAACATAGGCAACGATCCATTGACATACAGCTTGGACTTCGCCACCAACGACAACAACAAGGTCGTGCTACACACCGACAGCACCAGCAACCTATTCTACCATTCCACCACCGATTTGGAAGCAACCAAAATCACCGTGTCTCAAGTGGAATTCAAAGGCATTCAAAACGCGGCGAACACCAGCGCTGCCGCGCAACCCGTTTACACAATGGCTCCGGTATTCACCACCGACACAAAGAGTGGTAACCACGCCATGATCTTCGACGCCACCCAACAGACCGCTTTAACATTCAACAACTTCACCTTGGACGCCAACAACATGACTATGTCCGCCTGGGTGAAGACCGACTTCACTTTACAATCCAACAATCCGCTGATTTCACAAGAGGGGGTGTTCGAATACGGCATCGACGAGACAGGCAAATCGTATTTCAAACTGTTCAACAACGACACCCCCGCGGATTACGCCACCATCGACAGTGTTACCATGGAGGAGTCAAAAATTAATATCTCCAATATGGCCTTCACCGCCAACATGACCAACCCTGGTTACATATACGCCGTTGCTACCGCGAACAAGCGTAACAAATCCACCATTATGTCCATGATGGACACCCACAAAGACACGGAGAATGTCCACTTCCAAACCAGAACCACCGAGTCGTCCATAGCCTCCATCGATCTGACGAAGATGTTCGACGCCACCGACATCATCCAAGACATCAAGACAATGAATCAAGCGTATGTGTATGTGTCTATAAGAGAGAGCGATAGCGACTACGCTCTGGGAGTGGCTAACCAATACAACGAATACAAGGTGTCCTTCTCCAACACCATACCGAGAATGCACATCAACGGGTTCTCCAACCTGGATGTAGAGGGGGTGCAATCCTTGCAGATATTTGACGGCACCGTATCCAGCGGAACCGCCGCCATCGACAAATACTACGCGTTCTCCTTCTTACAAAACGAGGACGGCACCGTGGGTGCTAACAGTTTGGAGATGTCCGAAGATCTGGTGAACACCTTTGTAAACAGCACCTCCTTCACCACCAACTTCGACGCCAATGTTGCTAGCGGGGCGATCTATCTGAACGACACGGACATACCCAAGAACACCGTGGGCACCGTAACCAACGCCACCGTGACGCAAGCGTTCAACTCGTTAACCGACGCTACGGATTTGTCTAGTGTGCATACGGATAGCAACTATACAGCAAATTTGGTGGGAGTTGATAGTTTGGGTGGTATAAATATAGTTGTTCATAATCCTACTCTAAAAGCTAGATATTGGAAATTACGGGTAGAAGACTTTGGATACAAATACGACAATACATCCAGCACTGATTTAAATTGGTATATCGGTGGATTGTTCGCTTACAACATTCCACATGAACTTACAGGAACAACCCGATCAGACAAGATGCATATGAACCTGTACAACGACGACAATATCTTTAATAGAGCAAGCACAATCAACACAACTCCTAACATGCCTGATAATACCCGTCCCGTTTATACGATGGGTAATGCGACAGGAACTGAAGGCTTATGGGATCCGGCGAACGCCAACTACAACAAGTATACTGTTTTATGGGACGGTTATCAAGGCCAGACCCTTAAATTCCAACCAACAGACGGTACAACGGACGCTCACATTCTGTTTGACTTCGGTACGGCTATGCCCTTGAACGAAATTATGGTGATGCCCTATAGCGGAAGTGCCGGATCTTACATGCCTGCATCCCTTGAACTCAGCTACAGCGATGACAATGTTAATTTCACAGTGGAACACACCTGGACATACACTGGTCATACAGGAGACACGGGTACTCAAATTCCCAAGATAGGTCAGGCGGAGGCCGAGTGGCCGGATAGCGGTGGCCATATTCCCGCCGGTAAAGAAATTGATTGCGCGGTGTTCCAACGAAATCCTCAAGGCGAATGGAATACACAAGGTGTTGTACAATGGTTTATTCAACCCCGGGGTACCCGCCCAACTTATCCTTACGTATCAACTTATCCTTACACACCAAGATTAGATTTCACACAAATGAATACAGGAACATATACGGATCATCCTTTTACAGATCTTAGAGGCAATTCCTTCGTAGGAAGTGGAACAATTTCAACCGGGTATAATGGAATGAACTATATGGTATTTAGTGATGTTTTCCCTACTGAATCCCATTTACCATTGAATACAGTTGACAACGGTGGATTTACATTGGTGATGGTTGTTGATGATGGCGCAACTAGAGAACAAATATTAACAGCAACATCTGTTGTAAATGGTGCGAGTATTTCTACATTTAATTTATATTGGTATGGTAATAATGGCATCAAATTCTGGAATATCACTGGTCCTATAAATAATGTGAACAATGGAGTTTCATCACCAATAATTTTAATAATTCGTTTTGATAATGCAAATACAACAATGCGTATGGAATCAAAATATAACGATGGAACAGATAAAACAGAGGCATACAATAATACATTTTCATTCTCTGCAAATGGAACATTTAACGATGTTCAAACATATCGTATTGAAAACGACGGTGTCAAAACAGATCCTTATGAATTTTATGAATTCACCATGTATGATGAAGTAATTACAGATGAACAATTTGAACAGATTCAAAATGATTTGCTTATGAAATTCTATGGTAGGATTTGGTAAATCCCCACTTAATAATATAATACCAACTTAATATATATAATAAATGGTGGTTCCTATCGAAGTCACCGAATTATTTAAATTAAATAAATTTACCGAGGACATTAA